>Ga0137397_10000063_pt1 | contig 64944 bp, 56 predicted proteins | sample czorhiz116metaG_FD_106658 | JGI IMG/M metagenome (GOLD analysis project Ga0137397, IMG submission 106658) | Vadose zone soil microbial communities from Angelo Coast Range Reserve, California, USA - czorhiz1.16 metaG | ecosystem: Environmental > Terrestrial > Soil > Vadose zone | place: USA... | reverse complement strand
TTTGATGATGGCGGCGAATGAGGCCGGGTCCAGGCTCGCGCCTCCGACCAGCGCGCCATCAATATCTTCCTTTTTCATTAGAGCCGAAATGTTGTCGGGTTTGACGCTGCCTCCGTACAAAATACGAAGCGCGTCCGCTGCAGCCGCGTTATAGATTTCTGCGAAGGTCTTGCGAATTTCGGCGTGCATCTCGGCGGCGATTTCGGGTGTCGCGGTTCGCCCTGTGCCGATCGCCCATACAGGCTCGTAAGCCACAATAATATGGGAAAGGTCCCGCTCCGTCAATCGACCCGGGCCGCTTCGCACCTGCCGCCGGACCACGTCGCGAGCCTGCCCGGCATCTCGTTCCGACAGAGTTTCACCCACACAGACTATCGCTTTCAGGCCGCCTCTCACCACGGCTTGTGTCTTCTTTTCCACCGATTCGTCGGTTTCCCCAAAATATTGACGCCGCTCGGAGTGTCCGACAATTGTAAAAGTGCAGCCTGCATCCTTGAGCATTCGCACTGAAACCTCGCCTGTGAAGGCGCCTTCTGCCTCCCAATGAACGTTCTGAGCCGAAATCGCCACGCGCGTGCCTTCGGTTTGGTCGACCGCCGCGCTCAATGCCGTGAAGGGAGGCGCGACCACGATTTCGCAGTGCTCGACATCCCGAATCAGAGGGATGAATGCCGTGAAAAACGCGCTTGTCTCATGACGCGTTTTGAACATTTTCCAGTTACCGGCGATGATTGGTCGTCTCATAGAAAATCACTTGTCCGTCAACACTTCAACCCCTGGCAGCTTTCTTCCAGACAGGAATTCCAGCGTAGCGCCGCCCCCGGTGGAGATGTGCGTGATCTTCGACTCCACACCCGCCTGCGCCACCGCTGCGGCCGAATCGCCTCCGCCCACGATCGAAAATGCGTTGGATTCGGCAACGGCGCGGGCAATCGCAAACGTGCCTTTGGCAAATTGCGGTTTCTCAAAAACGCCCATCGGTCCATTCCAGACGATGGTCTTTGCCTGCCGGATGATCTCCGAGTAGCGGCGAACCGTTTCCGGACCAATATCCAGGCCCATGCGGTCCGCAGGCGTGCGATCCACCGGCGTCACCTGCGAGTCGGTGCTGTCCAGTCCCGACGCAACGACGTGGTCCACGGGCAACTCGATGGGAACTTTCTTCTGCGATGCTTTGGCCAGCAGTTCTTTTGCGAGATCGATCTTGTCCGCTTCGACAAGAGACTTCCCTGTCTCGAGCCCCTGGGCGCGAAAGAAGGTATAGGCCATGGCGCCGCCGATGAGAATGCTCGTGGCGAGGTTGAGCAGATTTTCGATGAGTTCGATTTTGTCCGAGATCTTTGCGCCCCCTACGATGGACACGTAAGGTTTCTCGGCCTTCGTCAACGCGTGACTGAGAGCCTCCAGTTCCTTCTGCATCAGGAAGCCGGCGGCAGCCTGCTTCACAAATTTGGCAATACCCACCGTTGACGCATGGGCGCGGTGCGCTGCGCCGAACGCATCGTTCACGTAAACGTCACAGAGAGCGGCGAGCTGTTTGGCAAATGCGGGATCGTTCTTTTCCTCCTCCGCGTGGAACCGGAGGTTCTCGAGCAGCATTGCGCCTCCTTCCGGAAGGCTGGAAGCCATTTTCTCGACTTCCGGACCCACGCAATCGGGAGCGAAAAGGACCTGCTTCCCCAGCACTTCGCTGAGCCTCGCAGCCACGGGCTTCAGGCTGTACTTCGGTTCGGGCTTTCCCTTCGGCCGGCCGAGGTGCGACGCAAGAACCAGGCGGCCGGCGTTTTCGAGAACATAACGGATCGATGGGAGGGAAGCCCGGATACGCGTGTCGTCTGTAATTCGCCCGCCATCGATCGGAACATTGAAGTCCACGCGCATGAACACACGCTTGCCGCGCAGATCGAGATCCGAAATGGAGAGTTTGCCCATGAATGTTATTTCACGAGCAGCTTGATGAGATCCCGCATTCGGCAGCTGAAGCCCCACTCGTTGTCATACCAGGAAAACACTTTGACCAATCTGTCGCCGAGCGTTTTCGTCAATGGAGCATCGACAATGGACGAGTGCGGATTGTGCAGAAAATCTACCGAAACCAGTTCCTCCTCGGTGTACTGCAGTATGCCTTTCAAAGGTCCATTGGCCGCGGCCTTCAATGCCTGGTTCACGGATTCGACCGTTACGGGCTTGGCCGTTCGCGCCGTGAGATCGACAAGCGAGACGTCGGGAGTGGGAACGCGAATCGCGATCCCGTCGAGCTTTCCTTTCAGGTCGGGCAAAACGAGTCCGATAGCCTTGGCAGCGCCCGTGGACGTGGGAATCATGGACAGCGCTGCGGCGCGGGCGCGGCGAAGGTCCGGGTGAGGCAGATCGAGAAGTTTTTGATCGTTCGTGTAAGAGTGGATCGTCGTCATCAGACCACTCTCGATACCGAAACTTTCGTGAACGACTTTGGCGAGCGGCGCAAGGCAATTCGTTGTGCACGACGCGTTCGAAATGACGTGGTGTTTGGCAGGATCGTAGCCCTTGTCGTTCACGCCGAGACAAATCGTGATGTCCTCGCCTTTGGCCGGCGCGGAGATAATGACCTTCTTGACGGGACCGCGCAGGTGTTTGCGGGCATCTTCGGCATTGGTGAACAATCCGGTCGATTCCACAACCACCTGGACACTCAGCGAAGACCAATCGATTTTGCCGGGATCTCTTTCCTTGTAAACCTTGATGCCCTTGCCGTCCACTTTAATGTCGTCTTCACCGTGCGTAACATTGGACTTGAGATTGCCCAGCACCGAGTCGTACTTCAAAAGGTGCGCCAGTGTTTTAGGATCCGTGATGTCGTTGACGGCGACGATGTCGATGTCGTTGTCGCCCATGGACGCGCGGAAAAGGTTGCGTCCAATACGGCCGAAACCATTGATTCCTACTTTGATCGCCATAGCCTGCTCCTCGTGATTGTGTGTGAAATCAGCAATCTGAAATCCGCAATCCAAAAGTATACTCTGCGGCGGGCATGTATTTCACATACACATTGGTCCTCGCGCTGGGACTGGTTCTGACGCTCCCTTACTATCTTGTGCGATTTCGCAAGTATCTCCCGACGATTCCGGACCGTCTTGGTTTTCTGAGAGTGCCCCAACTGCGGAATGCCATCTGGGTTCACGCTGTTTCGGTGGGTGAAGTGAAAGCCGTCGAAAAGCTGTTGGAACGCCTGCGCCAGAAGTTTCCGGAGAAGCCTCTTGTCGTCTCTACGTCCACGCCGGCCGGACAACAACTTGCGCGCGAGAGGCGCGACATTATCGATCACACTTTTTACTTTCCGATCGATCTGCCGTTTTGTATCCGGAGGGCCGCAGGCCGGATCGATCCGCAAATGGTAATCATTGCGGAGACCGAAATCTGGCCCAACTTTCTACGCATCTGCCGCAGGCGCGACATACCGGTGGTGATGATCAACGGGCGGATCTCGGACAGGTCGTTCCCAAGATACCGGCTGGCTCGACGATGGCTGCGGCGGGTCTTTGCGGACTACACGATGATGGGCATGCAATCGGAAACGGATCGAGCGCGTATCGAGGAGATTGGCGCGGACCCCCAAAAGGTCATGGTATTGGGGAACCTCAAATACGACGTGGTCTCAACGATCCGCCCGCTGGATACGACGCTGGCGTCTGTTCTTCAAAGGTGGAAACAAGCCTGGGTTGCAGCCAGCACCATGCCCGGCGAAGAGGAACTCGTGCTGAATGCGTTCGTCGAACTGCGCAAGACATATCCCCAATTGAAACTCGTCATCGCGCCCCGGCACGCCGATCGGTTCGAGACGGTGGAGGAGTTGATCAAGCGACGCGGAATTGAATGCGTGCGCCGCAGCCGTCTGATCGGAGACAGCGACGTCCTCATACTGGACAGTATTGGCGAACTGGCCGCCGTGTTCGAGTACGCAACGGTGGTTTTCATGGGCGGATCGCTTGTGCCGAAAGGAGGGCACAATGTGCTCGAACCGGCACGGTATCGCAAGCCCATTGTCTTTGGTCCGCACATGGAAAACTTTCGGGATATCACGCGATTGTTTCTGGAAGCAAAGGCAGCAATACAGATTCAGGATGCCGCCGAATTGGCGCCCGCAATTCGAAGTCTCCTCGCTGATCGGGATCACTCCGCGGAACTGGGCCGGCGGGCCCGCGCAATTGTCGAGCAGAACACCGGAGCCACCGATCGCGTCCTCGAATTCCTGCAACCTGTAGAGGCGGGCCGGTGAGCACGGCATTCCGGTTCCTGCTCCGGGCACGAGAAAAGCTTTACGCTTCCGGCATCCTCAATACCCTTCGACTGAAGCATCCTGTAATCAGCGTCGGGAATCTCACTCTGGGTGGAACGGGCAAGACTCCGCTGGTGATTGCCCTTGCGGAAGGATTGCGCGATCGCGGATTTCGTCCCGTGGTTCTCTCGCGGGGATATCGAAGAACGAGCCGCGAAATACTCGTGGTTGGCTCGAATTGGGAAGAAGCCGGCGACGAGCCATACCTGATAAAGCGGCGGCTCGGCAACGTACCCGTGGTCGTTGGAGCCGATCGATATCGGGCAGGGCTTCTCGCCGAAAGCAAACAGCTTGGCAACGTCTTCATTCTGGATGACGGGTTCCAGCACCGCCGTCTTCATCGCGATGTCGACATCGTTACCATCGATCCTATCGAGTGGGCGGCGGGCGAAACGCTGCTGCCGGCAGGACGGTGGCGAGAACCGAAGAGCGCGATTGCACGGGCCCAGATAGCTTGCATTCAAGAGGTTACCGGAGCCGCACCGCCGTCCCTGCAGATCCCCTCGCTGATGGTAGGGACGGAAATTCAAGGCCTATATAAAGAGGATGCGGCGATTTCTCCGGAAGCGCTTCAAGGACAATCAGTTGTGGCGTTTGCCGGCATATCCAAGCCGGAACGCTTCTTCACGGCCCTCCAATCGCTGGGAATTCGGCCGGCGCGGTGCGTTCGTTTCCGCGATCATCACCCGTATTCGCCACGCGAAATCGAGAAGCTCGGCGGCGAAGTCCGGATCACAACTGAAAAAGACGCCGTGCGGCTGGCCGGCATCCCAGCAGCAGACTTTTTGTACCTTCGGATCTCTGCTAACATTCCCGACTTCGAGCGGCTGATGTCCCTCATTATTGACCGGCTGCCGAAGTTGTGATGCGTGTGGAGAAAATTCTGATCCGCGGGCCGAATTGGGTCGGCGATGCCGTTCTGGCCATCCCCGCAATGAAGGCGGTTCGCGCACATTTTACGCAAGCCGAGATCACGCTGCTGGTGCGGCCGTGGGTTGCCGGACTGTTTACGTCCGCTCCTTTCATTGACAAGGTCTGGAGCGCGCCCCGGCCTTCCAGGCTCCTCGACTGGATTCGAATCACTCGGGATATGCGAACCCGCCGGTTCAACCTGGCTTTGTTGTTTCCGAATTCGTTCGAATCCGCGCTGATGACTTTTATGGGACGGGTGCCGCAGCGGATCGGCTACGCAACCGATGGTCGCGCCTGGATGCTGACGAATGCGATTGCGCCTTCCGCGAAAAAGCGCCATCAGGTGCACTACTACATGGATATTGTCAAAACGCTCTCAGTGAACGCGGAACAGCCATCCATCGCGATCGAGGCGACTAACGACGAAACCGCGGCTGCGAGAAAATTACTGGCTTCCGAAGGCATTCCGGCGGAGGCGCCTTTTCTGGTCGTGAATCCGGGCGCGGCGTACGGCTCGGCCAAGCGGTGGTCTGAAGATCGGTTTGCGGATGTAGCCGACGTCCTGGCGCGCGAGTTGGGCCTGCAGGTGGCGATCATCGGATCCGGAGTCGAACAGCCGATTGCAGAAAAGATTCGTGGGCGGATGAAAAGCCGGACAGCCGTCCTGAATGGCAAGACTTCCCTTGAAACGCTCATCGGTGTGCTTGCCGCATCGACATTGATGATCACGAACGATTCGGGACCCATGCACATTGCCGCGGCGCTTGGCGTTCCCACGGTTGCCGTATTCGGTTCCACGGACGAGAGAGTCACCGGCCCTTATGGTCCGCGCATACGAATTGTGAAGCATCCGGTAGAATGCAGCCCTTGCCTGCTTCGCGAATGCCCGATCGATCATCGATGCATGACGCGGGTGAACGTCGAGGATGTCTGCCGCGCCGCGAGGGAGTTGTTGGCGTAATTGGCGTAATTGGCGGCCACGAATTACACCAAATACGCCAACGGAATTCATAATGCACAAAGCCGTGTTCATGGATCGCGACGGAACCGTATCCGAAGAAATCGGGTACATGTATGATGCCGGTCTGTATAAGCCCTATGCCTATGCCGGGCCCGCGATCCGCAGAATCAACGAGAGTGGAATGAAAGCGGTTCTGATCACCAACCAGTCCGGAGTCGGGCGAGGCTATTTCGAGGAATCGATGGTTAATCAGGTTCACGATATCCTGCAGGCCGAACTCTCACGCCACGGCGCAAAACTGGATGCCATCTACTTCTGTCCGCACTCCCCCGATGCGGGCTGCGAATGCCGGAAGCCACATACCGGCATGCTGCAGCAGGCGCAAAAGGACCTGGATATCGATCTCACCGAATCCTACGTTGTCGGCGACAAGCAGGTCGACGTCGAAACAGCCTATGCCGCAGGCGCGAAATCCGTACTCGTGCTGACAGGCTACGGTCGTGAGCAACGCGAAATGTTCATGGCAAGCGAGCGTCAGCCGGATCTGGTTGCTGAAACTCTCGAAGAAGCCGTGGACGCGATTCTTGCCGGAGAGCTGATGTGAGCCGTCTTCGCACACTCATCGAACACTTCAAAGGCAAGCGCGTGGTCGTCTTCGGCGATCTGGTCGCGGATGTTTTTGTTTATGGCGAGATATCGAGGATCTCACGGGAAGCGCCGGTCCTGATTCTGAATCACCGGGAAACGCAGACAGTGCCGGGCGGGGGCGCGAACGCCATTCACAATCTATGGGCGCTGGGCGCCAGGCCGGTGCCGGTCGGCATCGTGGGCGACGACGCCGAAGGCAACCAGCTCGTGCAGTACTTTTCGAACCTTGAAATCGACGTGAGCGCAATCCGCGTGGCGAAGTCCTACCGCACACCCACGAAGATGCGCATCCTGGCGGGAGCCGTCCATTCGCAGCGCCAGCAGATCGTGCGTCTGGACTCGGGCGGCCCGCTCCCGGTCCCGAACGACAGGGGGCAAGTGAATGCCGGCATCGAGCAAAAACTGAAGCTGGCGCTGGCCAACGCGGACGCGCTGCTCGTCTCCGATTACGGCTATGGCCTCGTCACGCCGCAACTCATCTCGAAAGTCCGGACGAACGGAATTCCGGCGACGATTGATTCTCGGTTCTCGCTGGAAAGTTTTTCGCAGATGACCGCCGCCACTCCGAATGAGCCTGAGGTCGAGGCGGCATTGGGCGAGCCTATCGGGAATGACGCGAAGAAACTCGAGTGGGCCGGACGAACGCTGCTGCGCAAGCTGAAGCACGACGCACTGCTGATCACACGCGGCAAGGACGGAATGGCGCTGTTCGAGCGCGGCAAAAAGACCGCCCATATTCCGATCCACGGCACGGATGAAATCGCCGATGTCACAGGCGCTGGAGACACCGTCATTGCAACGTTCACGCTCGCGCTGGCTGCCGGCGGCAATTACTATGAGGCGGCACAGCTGGCCAACTATGCCGGCGGAATTGTCGTCATGAAATATGGAACGCGTCCGGTGACCTACGACGAACTGCTCAAGGCCGTGGAGGACGATATCTCATGAAACTCCGGCGTCTGGAAGAATTGCCGGAGCTGCTGAAGGGAAAGAAGGTTGTGCTTGCCAATGGCTGTTTCGACATTCTCCACGTCGGACATCTACGATACCTGCAAGGCGCGCGGAAGCTTGGAGACGCTCTCGTCGTGGCTATCAATAGCGACCGTTCGGTGAGGACCATCAAAGATGAAGGCCGGCCGGTTATGAGTGAGAGTGAGCGAGTCGCATTGGTATCGGCGCTCGGTTGTGTGGACTACATCGTCGTTTTTGACGAGCGGGACGTCTCTCGAGTGCTGGATGTCCTGCGGCCGGCCGTGCACGCCAAGGGCACCGATTACACGGAACAAACGGTGCCGGAGCGGGAGAAAGTCCTCGCATACGGCGGTTCGGTTCGAATCACAGGCGATCCCAAAAACCATTCGACTCGTGGCATCATTGAACGGATTTTGGAGAAGGCGCAGCCATCAAGAACATGAGCGGCTGCGAATGCAAGCCCGATAGGGCGCAGCAATCAAGATAATGATCACGAAGGCAAAAATCGAAAGCTTGAAAAGCGCCAGGCCGGCGCGGTTTCTTGTGGTGAAATTCGGCTCGCTGGGCGACATCGTTCATTGCCTGCCATCGGTTGCTCAGTTGCGAAATGCGTTTCCGGAAGCTGAAATCGATTGGCTTGTCGAACGAAAGAACAGGATCGTCGTGGACCTCAGCAGGCTGAACGTCCGGCTGATACCCATCGATACGTATCAGTGGCGCAACAGCCCCGGAATCGGCAGCGCCAAGGAGATCGCGGAATTCGTCTGGGCTCTGCGCACGGACGGGTACGACTGCGCGGTCGATTTTCAGGGCCTGGTGAAATCAGCTTTCTTCGCGTACCTGTCGGGTGCTCCGATCCGAATCGGGTGGGAGCGCGATTTCCTTAAGGAGTCGGTCAGCCGATTCTTTTATACCGAGGTTGTGACACCGAAACGCATCCACATCATCGATCAGCAAATGGAGTTGCTGAAGCCGCTCGGTATCGATCCAGATTGGGAGGTTGAGGTTCCATTGCGCGCAACCGACACGGCCAGAAGATCCGTACAGAAGAAACTGGAAGGCCTCGCGGACTACGTCGTTATTAATCCCGGTGGCAACTGGAAGACGAAATGCTGGCAGCCCGAACGATACGGCGAGCTGGCATCGCGGTTGATAAATGACGGGCTGCCCGTCGCTGTCACGTGGGGCCCGGGCGAAGAGAGCCTTGTGCACAAGCTGGTGCGGTCGGCTGGAGATGGGGTGCGCGAGATTCCGACGTCGCTGGAAGAGCTTGTCGCGTTATGCGAGGGAGCAAAGTTGTTTGTGGGCGGGGACACGGGGCCGATGCACTTTGCTGCAGCAGCGGGGACGCCGATCGTTTCGATATTCGGACCGACGAGCAGCGATCGGAACGGTCCGTTTCGGCGCGACGATATCGTCGTGGAACGGCGGTTGCCTTGCCGGCCATGCTATGAAAGGGATAAATGTCCGCTCGAGCACTGGCAATGCATCGTGGACATCACGGTGGACCAGGTTTATGAGGCCTGCCGCAAACGCCTTGAACTTGTCGAGTGATGGTACAGAAGCTTCGCGTTCCGCTTGGTTTCGTGATCGCGGCCGCAGTGCTGTACTTTGCTGAACCGACTCTTACTTCGATCCTCGTGGGTTTGCCGGTTGCACTGATCGGCGCTCTATTTCGTGCTCTGGCCGCGGGCATCATCAAGAAGGATTCCACTCTCGCAACCTCAGGCGTGTATGCGCTCACCCGCAACCCGCTTTACTTCGGTAGTTCCCTGCTCGCCACCGGCTTCGCCATCATGAGCGCAAATGAAGTCGCAGCGGCCTTGCTGCTCGTCCCCTTCATGCTCATCTATCCAACCGTCATGCTTCGCGAAGAAGCTCATCTCGCACGGCTCTTCCCCCACGACTTCCGCCTTTATAAAGCCAAAGTCCCCCGCTTCTTCCCTCGCCCCACGCTTCGCTTTCGCCCCTCGTTTTCCTTCGACCAATACCTCTCCAACCGGGAATACAACACCGCTTTGGGATTCCTGGGGGCTGTGGCGATAATGGCGGCCAGGTACTGGCTCCAAGTGTAGACTCGCACGCGCTCGGCTTTCTTGGGGTGGTTGCAATGGTGGGTTTGGCTCTAAATCTCGCCTTTTATTTGGGGGTCAGCGTCCAATGGTGGGTTATGGCTCTAAATCTCGCCTTTTCTTGAGGGGTGGCGTCCAATGCTGGGTTTGGCTCTAAGTCTCGCCTTTTATTGGTTGGTGGCGTCCAATGGTGGGTTTGGCTAAATGTAGTCGCGGGCTTTAGCCCGCGTTAGTCACTCGGCTGCCAGATCTTCCAGGAGCGCTCCAAGTCTAGTCCAATTGATCCAGAGAACGGATATTCGCGCCAATTCCCTACCAATCCTCTGCGAACCGGATTGTCGGGGACGTACCGCACTTTCGCTCCCAACTCCTCGAAGCGGAGGATCCGATCGTGAAAGCTCTTCTCCCACTTTGTCTCTGGGTAGCGCCTTGCAAGAAAATAGCCGCTCACTTGCTTGAATTCTTCAATACCTCGCAGCAGGTCGGAATTTTCACCGCGTCCGAGGAAGATCAGGTGAAGATGCTCGGGCATGAAGCAATAGATTGCGAAGAAAGTATGTTTTTCGGCGACTTTTTTCAAAACGTCGACGAAAAGCTGGACAATATTCGGGTCGACGAAGAATGGTTCTCTCTTTTTGAGACAAACAGTGAACGAAGCGGCGATTCTGCCTTTATAGCAGTCTCTTGGCAAGCGATGATATTTGGTGCCCATAGATTCAAACGAACGCGGGCTAAAGCCCGCGACTACATTGGAAGCACGCACATTTGGACACGCACATTTTGAAACCACGCACATTCGGAATACGTACATTTGGGAACACGGCACATTTGCAGAAGGCAGATTGGGGGGAACATACGTTCGGACAAAGTGCGTCGGGACGACGTACGTCGGGGGAACGTATCAGGAAACGTAGGGCAACCGCCGGTCCAAAGAGGCGGATCGCAACAAACCTCCAAATAACCCGTTGATTTAACGCCGGGCGATACCTATACTCAAAAAGGTGACTTTGAGTGGGCGTTTTGCCCACTTTTTTGTTGTTATGAGCATGGGAGTCGAGTGGGACCGGATCCGGCGGCTCGTTGAAAAAGTCGTTGAAGGCCAGGGATATGAGTTAGTTGAGGCGGAACTAAAGGGCGCGGGCAATAACTCAATCCTGCGGATTTTTATCGACAGGACGGACGGAATTTCCCATCACGATTGCGAGTTGATCAGCGAACAAGTAGGAACGGTACTCGATGTTGAAGATCTAATTCCGTCTTCTTACACGTTGGAAGTTTCCTCCCCGGGTCTGGACAGGAAACTGGTCAAAGAAAGTGACTACACTCGCTTCGACGGGAAGTTGGCCAGAATCCAGACGCGCATCCCACTGAATCAACAAAAAGTTTTTCGAGGACGTCTTTTTGGAATACATGACGGGAAAGTCCGGTTGGAGTTGTCGAAGGGCAACCTGCTGGACATCCCGCTGGACGTCATACAGGAAGCCAGGCTGGAATTCGATTGGGCGGAAGAGAAGTCGCGGCCCGGCAATGCGCCTTAAGCTAATACGGGGTGATTGATGTCGAATCTGCTTTTCCAAACGATAGATCAGATCAGCAGAGAAAAAGGGATTGATCCGCAAATCGTAATCCACGCGATCGAGGACGCGATTGTTGTCGCTTCGCGCAAGTACTTCAAGTCGAACGAAGAATTGCGGGGACGCATCAATCCGGAAACCGGAGACATCGACGTGTTTGCGGTAAGGAAAGTCGTGGACAGCGTAACGAATCCCGTTCGTGAGATTTCTCTGGACGAGGCCCGCGGGGTCAAGCCGGATGCTCAACTGGAAGAGGAGATCGAATTTCAGAAACCTACAGTGGGCCTGGGCCGGATTGCAGCGCAGATGGCAAAGCAAGTCATCTTTCAGAAAGTTCGTGAAGCGGAGCGCGAGAGCGTTTATGCCGAGTATCACAAACATGTCGGCGAGGTGGTGAATTGCGTTGTGAAACGGTTCGAGAACGGCGACATCATCGTCGAACTGGGCAAGACCGAAGGAAAGCTGCCGAAGAGAGAACAATCGAGGCTCGAGAGTTTCACGCCGACCGATCGCATTCGCGTCATCATCATCAAGGTTGAAAAAACAGCGAAGGGTCCGCAGGTGATCGTGTCGCGCACCGATCCAGCACTGGTCCAACATCTTTTTCAAACAGAGGTCCCCGAAATCTACGACGGCACCGTGCAGATCAAAAGCACTGCGCGCGAGGCCGGCGAAAGGACGAAGATTGCCGTCTCGTCGCGCGAGAAAGACGTCGACCCGGTCGGCGCCTGCGTCGGAATGAAAGGCACTCGCGTGCAGTCCATCATCCGGGAACTGCGCGGCGAGAAGATCGACATTATTCAGTGGAACGACGACGTGGTGTCGTTCGCCACCAATGCGATCAGTCCGGCAAAAATCAGCCGCGTATCGATCGTCGACAGCAACGACAAGATCATGGAAATGGTCGTCGAAGACAGCCAGCTCTCGCTTGCAATCGGAAAGAAGGGGCAAAACGTCCGCCTCGCTTCAAAGCTGATTGGCTGGCGCATCGACATCAAGAGCGAGGAAGAAAAGCGCGCCGAAGTTGAAAGTCAGATGGATCAGATGCAAGCGGCGCCCACTCCGCTCGAAGGCATACCCGGGCTCACGGCGAGCCTCATACAAAAGCTGAACTCGGCGGGCATCAGCACCGTAGAGCAGCTGGCGGGGCTGTCACCCGAGGATTTGCAAAACATTCCGGGTATCGGTGGGAAGACCATCGAGAAAATCAGCGACGCCCTTTCGGAGTACTACACAAATTCGCAGGCTTACCAGGATCAGATGGAGCGCCTGGCGCAGCAGCACATGTTCAGAAAGGACGAACCTGTACCGGAGCCGACTCCTGAACCCGCTGCGGAAAGCACTGAAGAGGTTAAAGAAAGCGTCCAAGAGAAAGTGCCGGAAGAGTAAAATAAATGATATTCTTCCTCGAATTTCGGGGATTTTCTGAGGTTTCTAACAAGGAATGTCAAAGCTTCGAGTTTATCAACTGGCGCGTGAGCTGAATCGCGACAATTCCGAGATCATTCGCGAACTTCAGCATATGGGCGTGCCGGTCACTTCGCATTCGAATACGGTCGAGGATCGCCTGGCCGACGCCCTGCGCAAGAAACTCGGTGTGTTCGAAGTCGAAGTCAAGGCCACGCCGCCGCCTGTGGAGGAAGTGAAAATCGAAGCCCCGGCTCCAGCCCCGCCCCCGGCGCCGGAACCGGTTCACGTCGAAGCGGCGAAGGAAGTTGCGAAAGTCGAAGTTAAGGCGGAACCGAAGGTTGAACCCAAGGTTGAGGAGAAGCCGGCGCCACCGCCGCCGATGGAGAAACCGGTGGAGAAAGTTGTGGTACCGCCAATGGCAGCGCAGCAGCCTACGGCCGGCCGGACCTCCACGCTCCCGCCACCACCTCCTGCAGGCGCGAAGGTAACGGCCCCTGTAGTTACTCCGCCAACGCCGCCGACACCAAAGGTCGAGGCGCCGCCGGAAGAGCGCAAGAAGACAATGCAGGAGATTGTTCAGGAACGGCTGCGTCAGCAACATCGCTTGCCGCAACCGCCGCCTCCCGGTCAAAGACGACCGTTCGATCGGCCCGGTCAGCGGCCCCCGGGACCCGGACAACCGAGACATCCTTCCGCGCCTGGATTCCAGAATCGCGGTGCCGCGCCGGGAGCGCCGCCGGGAGCACGCCCGTGGACTCGGCCTGGAACTGCGCCTCCGCCGCCACCGCAGCCGATCGAACAACGCCGACCGCAGGGCACGCGGCACGAGGTCGATCGGACTCAGCGTTACGAGCGGCAGGCCGAGAAGAAGCTCGGCACTCCGTTTGTCCGGCCTCAACCCAAGGCGGAACCGCCGCGCGAGTTCCGCAAAGTCATGTTGACTGAGGGTCTGACCGTCAAAGATCTCGCCGAGAAGCTGGATGTGAAATCCACGGACATGATGCGGAAGCTCATGGACCGCGGCGTGTTTGCAACCATCAATCAGACACTTGACAAGGAAATGGCAAAAGACATCGCAAAGGACTTCAACGCAGAAGCCGATTTCGTCACGTTTGAAGAGAGCGTGATGCTCGATGCCGTTGAGGTCAGCCAGGCTCAGAACGCCGTTCCGCGGGCGCCTGTTGTGACGATCATGGGTCACGTCGATCATGGAAAGACCTCGCTGCTAGACGCGATCCGAAAGACGCGCGTCACCGAGTCGGAAGCCGGCGGCATTACGCAACACATCGGCGCATACCAGGTCACGGTCAAAGATTCCAGGAAGATCACCTTCCTCGATACCCCGGGTCACGAAGCGTTCACTCTTATGCGTGCGCGCGGCGCAAAAGTTACCGATATCGTTGTCCTGGTTGTTGCGGCCGATGACGGTGTCATGCCTCAGACACTGGAATCCATTTCACACACAAAGGCCGCAAAGGTCCCGTTTGTTGTGGCTATTAACAAGATCGATAAGCCGGGCGTCAACCCCGAGCGCGTGAAGCGCGAACTCGCCGAGCAAGGCCTTCAGGCCGAAGATTGGGGTGGCGATACAGTCACCGTCGAGGTGTCCGCCAAGACCGGTCAAAACCTTGAGCTGCTGCTCGAAATGATTCTGCTCGTCGCCGATATTCAGACCCTCAAAGCAGACCCGGGCCTGCCGGCCAGCGGCACTGTGCTCGAAGCGAAAATCGACAAGGGCCGCGGCAACGTCGCGACGGTGCTTGTTCAAAATGGAACGCTCAAAGTGGGCGACAATTTCATCGCGGGAGCCATATACGGGAAAGTCCGCGCGATGTTCGATGAAAATGCAAAGCTGGTCAGGGAAGCCGGTCCGTCCACACCAGTTGAAGTCCTCGGATTGCAGGGCCTGCCGATGGCCGGTGACTTGTTCCAGAGCATCGCGGACGACAACAAGGCCCGGCAGATTGCGTCTTATCGCCAGGAAAAACTGCGGGATATCGCTCTCGCCAAGACGTCCCGACTCACGCTCGACCAGTTGCACAAACAGTTGACCGAAGGCGAAATCAAGGAAGTTCCGTTGATCCTGAAGTGCGACGTGCAGGGGTCCCAGGAAGCGCTTACGGACATGCTGAACAAGCTCAGCACCGATAAAGTCAAAGTGCGCATCCTCCATTCCAGTGTTGGCGCCATCACCGAAACCGACGTGCTGCTGGCAGCCGCTTCGAACGCCATCATTATCGGCTTCAACGTGCGGCCGGAACGCAAAGCTGCTGAGCTTGCCAATCGGGAAAAAGTGGAGATCCGGCTTCACACGATCATCTACAACGTCGTTGGCGAGATCGTCCGCGCGATGCAGGGCATGCTTGAACCGGTGTACAAGGAGACCCGGCTGGGAACCGCTGAAGTTCGAGACACTTTCCGAATTCCGAAAGTCGGTATGATCGCCGGCTGCTACATCACAGACGGAAAGATCACGCGCAACGCCGAAGTTCGCCTGCTGCGCGACAACGTCGTTATCTACGAAGGGAAGATCTCGTCGCTGAAACGTTTCAAGGAAGACGCATCGGAAGTGACTCGCGGATATGAATGCGGCATCGGCATTCAGAATTTCAACGACGTGAAGGTCCGCGACACGATTGAAGCGTTCGTGACAGAGAAGGTGATGGCTGATGACGTCGGGGCGTGAGCCCTGACGTGGGAGATGGGCCCCACGCTAAGAAGGCCCTGACGTTGGGGGTACCGGCCGAATGCGCTTCAAGGAGGCCGCGAAGCGGTGTACCAACTACGGCTTGGCCGGTGGGCCCCACGTTAAGAAGACCTGACGCGGGGGGTACCGGCCAAATGCCCTTCAAGGAGGCCGCGAAGTGGTGTACCAACTACGGCTTGGCCGGTGGGCCCCACGTTAAGAAGACCTGACGCGGGGGTACCGGCCAAATGCCCTTCAAGGAGGCCGCGAAGCGGTGTACCAACTACGGCTTGGCCGGTGGGCCCCACGTTAAGAAGGCCTGACGTGGGGGTACCGGCCAAATGCCCTTCAAGGAGGCCGCGAAGCGGTGTACCAACTACGGCTTGGCCGGTGGGCCCCACGTTAAGAAATGGTCGTTATCGCACTCCTCACTTTAGACATCCACCTGCCCCACGCACAATCTCTCAAGGACAAGCGGATGGTTTTGCGGCGGCTCAAGGACCGGCTGCGATCGAAATTCAACGTCTCGGTTTCGGAAGTGGATCATCAGGACCTGTGGCAGCGGTCGCAGCTCAGTGTCGTGACTGTCGGAGCAGACGAAAGCTTTTTGCAGAAAGTATTGCAGGAAGCGGCCGACGAGGCCGAGCGTGCGGCGCCCGAGTGCATGATTCAGAGCAATATCGAAATCGTGTAACCCATGCACGGACGAAGAATCGATCGAATTGAAGAACAGCTTCGTATCGAGCTCAGTGAGGTCATTGAGCGCGAGATTCAGGATCCACGCATCGGTCTCGTCACGGTCACCCGTGTCAAGGTTTCCCCGGATCTTCGCCATGCGCGCGTTTTCGTCACTGTCCTTGGTGGTGAGGATGAGCGCAAGAAAACGATCGAAGGCCTGCGATCCGCCGCGGGATTTATCCGGAGGTCGCTTAGCCAGCGGCTGCACCATCTCAAACGATGTCCCGAGCTCACTTTCGGTTACGACGAGTCGGTTGAGAAGGACATCCGGATTGAGGAATTGTTGGACCAGATCAAGTCCGATGAGAGCACATGAACGGAATCCTTGTCATTGACAAGCCGGGAGGTATGACTTCGCACGACGTGGTGAACCACATTCGTGTGAAGTTCGGGATTTCCAGAGTGGGCCACCTTGGAACGCTGGATCCAATGGCCACGGGAGTTCTGCCTGTTTGCCTGGGAAAAGCCACACGCATGGGTCAATTCATCCCGAACTCGCCGAAGGAATACACGGGTGAGATCCGTTTTGGATTTTCGACCAACACGTTCGACCGGGAAGGCTCCCCAACCGGCGAAGAACGTCCGCTCCAGAGTTCTCGTGCCGAAATCGAGGAAGCCATGCGGGCGCTGACGGGAAGACTCGACCAGATGCCTCCGGCATTTTCCGCCAAGAAGGTCGGGGGTGTCGCCTCCTACAAACTGGCACGGAAAAACCGGCCGATCGAAATGGCTCGGGCTTCAGTGGAAGTGCAGCAGTTCGCTATGCTCGAACTCCATCCTCCGCTCATGAGGTTCTGGGTGGTCTGTTCTCCGGGAACCTACATTCGAAGCCTGGCTCACGATCTCGGGCAAGCCGCCGGCTGTGGCGCTCATCTGAGTTCACTTCAGCGGATCCGATCGGGCGATTTTCGGATCGAACAAGCCGTTGCCCTCGCCCGGGTTTCCATGTCGGACCTGATTCCGATGGAGCGTCTACTGGAGTCCTGGCCGCGGCTTGAAGTGTCGGGAGCGGACGAAGAGAAGGTTCACCACGGCAACCCGATAGCGGGCGGCACGTCCTCGGGTTTTGTCCGCATCTTCAACAAAAAAGGCGAGTTCATAGCAGTCGCCTCCGTAGAAAATGATTTGGCGCACCCTAGAGTTGTGCTAACCTCAATTAATTCGAGTAGAAGCGACGTGCTACGCTGTATCTTAGAGAAAGAGACTGAAGCGTAATCAATGAGCCTGACAAAGGAAAACAAAGGAACCATTATCACCCAGTATCGAATACATGCCTCCGATACCGGATCCCCGGAAGTTCAGATTGCATTGCTTAGCGAACGTATTACGTACCTTACCGAGCACTTCAAGACGCACAAAAAAGACCATGGGTCCCGTCGTGGGTTGCTGAAAATCGTCGGCAAGCGGCGCCGTCTGCTCGACTATTTGAGGACGTACAACGTCGAGCGCTATCGCGAAGTGATTTCCAAGCTTGGAATCCGAAAATAACGCTAACACCAATATCGAAACAGAAGAACGACCCGGGGGCATGAATTCCGGGTCGTTTTTGTTTGCGGCAAGTGCCCCAAACAAGAGGAGATAGAAATACTCATGAACGTTCACAAAGTCAGCACGATGATCGGCGAGAGAGAGCTTTCGATCGAAGTCGGAAGGCTGGCAAAACAAGCTCACGGATCGGCTCTGGTGCGCTACGGAGATACCGTCGTGCTGGTGACGGCCTGCGCGGCCAAAGAGCCACGGGAAGGTCTGGACTTTTTCCCGCTGACGGTCGATTACCGTGAGAACTTTTATGCGGCAGGAAAGATTCCCGGCGGATTTTTCAAACGCGAGGGCAAGCCCTCGGAGCGAGAAGTATTGAACAGCCGAATGATCGACAGGCCAATCCGCCCGCTGTTCACTGAAGGCTACAAAAACGAAACGCAGGTTATCGCGCTCGTTCTGTCTGCCGATACCGACATTGATCCCTCGATGCATGCCATCGTTGGGGCGTCCACGGCTCTTTACCTTTCGAACATTCCATTCACCACCCCGATAGCGGCGGTGAGAGTGGGATTGATCGATGGCCGCTACTACCTGAATCCGACTTACTCGGAACTGAAGAACAGCCGCTTGAATCTCGCGGTGGCGGGTATGGAAGACGGCATCGTGATGGTCGAAGCCGGCGCAAACGAAGTTTCCGAAGAAGTCATGGTCGAGGCGTTGAATTTCGGCCATCAGGCAATCAAACAGATCATCGCGATTCAGAAAGAGCTGTACGCGAAGATCCAGCCGCAAAAAATGGCTGTAGAAGCGCCCAAGGTCGATGACACGATTTCCAGGAAAGTCGAGCAGGCCATTCGCGCGGAACTCGAAGACGCGCTCGACACTAACAAGCATCCCAAGCTCGAAAGCTATACCCTTGTCGACGCTCTCAAGAAGAAAGCCGTCGAGCTGTTCCCCGAAGCCGACGATGAAACGCTTGGCATGATCAAGCGGGTCTTCGACGGGCTGAAGGAGAAGATCTTCCGCGATCAGATCCTGCACAAACGGGAGCGTCCGGACAAACGCAAGTTCAATACGATCCGCGACATCTGGATTCAAACCAGCGTTCTTCCGCGAACGCATGGTTCCGCGGTGTTCACCCGAGGAGAAACCCAGGCGCTGGTCACGGCAACGCTCGGCACGGCCGACGATGTCCAGCGAATGGATTGGCTCGAGGGGGAGGGCAAGAAGCGGTTCCTGATGCATTACAACTTCCCGCCGTTCTCAGTCGGCGAAGTCTCACCGCTCCGCGGCCCGGGCCGGCGCGAAGTCGGACACGGGGCCCTCGCCGAACGCTCGCTCCTTCCCGTCATTCCGGGAGAAGATGCCTGGCCGTATACGATCCGCGTGGTGTCGGACATTCTGGAATCCAACGGATCCTCCTCCATGGCTACCGTTTGTGGCGGAACTCTCGCCCTGATGGATGCCGGCGTTCCGATCAAGGCGCCGGTGGCGGGCGTAGCCATGGGACTCGTGAAGGAAGGCGACAAGTATGCCGTCCTGTCCGATATCGCCGGTGCCGAAGACCATTACGGCGACATGGACTTCAAAGTCGCCGGCACTCGCGACGGCATCACCGGGCTTCAGATGGATATCAAAATCCCCGGCGTGACTTCTCAGATCATGTCGGAAGCCCTGGCCCAGGCGAAAGAAGGACGCCTGCACATCCTCGACAAGATGCTCGAGGCGATCGCGGAGGTACGCACGGAGATCTCTCCCTATGCGCCGCGTATCTACTCGATGAAGATTCCAACGGACAAAATCCGAGACGTGATCGGGCCCGGAGGGAAAATGATCCGCTCGATCATCGAACAGACCGGGGTCAAGATCGATGTCTCCGACGATGGGCGCGTGAATATCGCTTCCAGCGACGGGCCATCGGCGAACAAGGCCATCGAGATCATCTCAAACCTTACAGCCACACCGGAGATCGGCAAGACGTACCGCGGCAAAGTCGTTCGCATCGCGGAATTCGGAGCGTTCGTTGAGATCTTTCCGGGTACAGACGGGTTGCTTCACATCTCTGAAATCGACGAGAACCGGATCCGCAATGTTCGGGATGTGTTGCAGGAAGGCGACCAGGTGATGGTTAAAGTCGTCGGCCTGGAAGGCAATAAGATCAAGCTGTCACGGCGTGCCGTGCTGCGGGATCAAAAGCAAAAGCAGGAACAGAAGTCTTAAGGCAAAGATTCGGGTCAGTAAACCACAAAGGCACGAAGGCACAAACAAAGGCCGCATCAAGAACTTTTGTTTGCGGCCTTTCTTTGTGCCTTCGTGCCTTTGTGTTTTACTGTCTCCGAGTTCCTTGCCTTTATATCTTTGTCGTTAGTCCAGGTCAATCGGCTTTATAGGCATTTCCAACTCGTCCTTCCGCTTCATCGCTTCTTCGAATTTCTGATCGACGAGTTTCATTCGGTCCTGTTCCTTCGCGAAGGCTTCCTTGAAACGATCATCTGCTGTTTCCTGATCCTGCTTCACTTTCATAACCGCTTCTTCAAAGGAAACACCCTTCTTCTTCGGTTTCTCGGTAAACAGCACTTCGCCGCTTTCCTTATCGACCGTCAGAACGGCTTCGCAGCAAGTACAGCGGACGTTGACCGTGGATTTTTTCCTATCCATGCGGACAGTATACTATGGCTACTGCAGTTGCTGCTGTTCCGCCTTTGCCTTCAGAAGCGATTCGCGCATGTCTTCAACGGCTTTCCGCTGCTCCCCTTTCGGATTTTCCTTGAGATAGCTATCCAGTTGATCCATGAGGCTGTCGTAATGACGCAGCTTGAGGTACACGTTCGCCAGCATCAAGCGCACCTGTGCCATCTTGGGAGCAAGCTCAAGTGCTTTTTTCAGTGCAACTTCCGCCTTATCAAGCCTGGCAAGTTTGTAAAGCGCCATGCCGAGGTTGAAAAACGCCGGAGCCGAGCGTGAATTGGCTTTTACGGCTTGCTCGCCGGTCGTCAATGCCAGATCAGGTTTGTTCTCTTCAAGATAGAGACTCGTGAGATTCACGAGAGGATCGGCGTTGGAATTGTTGAGGTAGTGAGCCCGCAGGAATTCGTTTTCGGCGTCATCTGTGCGGCCCGCTGCCTGGTACAGGACGCCCAACTCGTTGTGGGCTTCATAGAACTCCGGCGCGAGCTTTACAGCCGCTTCGAAATTCTTCGTAGCCTCATCTTTCTTTCCAAGCTTTCTGTTCTCGACTCCCTTCCTGAACGCATCGACCGCCTTCTTGGGATACTTGTCATGGAATTCCGAAACGTCGACGGTCGAGGACTGACCACGTCGAATGACCTTGCGCGTGCGGGTAAGCATGATATTGGTGTTTGTACCCCAGGAGCGTTCCAGAAGGTCAAGCGGCTGATTGACTTCTTCAAACCCGTCGGCCTCGACGTGGATAATGTAGGCGCCGGGACGAATATTGCGGAAAGCAAAGTAACCGGAGCCGTCGGTGTACGAAGTCGCAACCGTTGCGCCCCCCTGCATGAGCGTGACAGCGGTTGCCTCTGGACCAAAATCACCATTGTCAAATACCAACCTGCCGGTGATGGATATGTCGGCGACGGTGGCAGCTCCAGCCCTACTCGGAACAGACAGAATCAGAACAAGCAGAACGAACAGAACCGGCTTGTGCGGCAATCGCATACCCTGTCTCCCGATTCAAAAGTCTCTCTCAGCGGTAGGCAATTGCGGTTCCGGGAAAGGACGTTGAATTCACTGTTAGAGTTTCGTTACAAGGTGGGAATGGCGGAGTCACTGTGGAACAGGCGTGCCACCGCGGAAACTATTTCTTCAGCATCTGCTCGAAGAAATCCAGCACGCGGGGATCTTTCTTCTGGCCCAGCCAAAAGATGGCCTGCTTGCGCACTGCGGCGTTGGGATGGTCCCGGGCGATGCGCTCCAGCGATGTAATGGCTTCGTCGTTATTGCGTTGGCTGATTGCGAAAACTGCCTGCTTTTGAATCTCAACCTCGGGGTCGCTGTTCGCCATTTTTTCCAGCTCTTCACCGGCCTGCCGGCTCACTTCCTGTCCGAGCCAAAACACGGCATTTCTCCTGACCTGCGTCGAGGAAGAGTTCCGGGCGATGCGCAGCAGGCTCTCCACCGCTCCCGGTTCGGGGTGGAGGCCGAGAGTCATTAAGAGTGACGATGAAGCTCGTTGCGGAGCAGCATCGACCAACATGGCGACCAGCGCGAGGCTTTCCGGGGCATTGGGCTCGCCGATCCAGTAGACTTTCCGGTCGTGAATCCGAAAATCCTGATCGAGATTGAGAATGCGGCTCTTCTCGATAAGCCCGTCCGATTTCCTCACCAGTAGGAATAGTCCGACACGCTGCAGCGCAGTCGTTTGGTCGACCCACTCGATCCCGTCGGAGTTTCGGCCGCGGCCGATATTTACGTTTCCATCCGAGGCGTTCACACGAACTCCCGGGCGAACGGGAAACTGAAAGGCAACCCAGAAGGTGTCCGTGGTTCCACGGCGTCCCTGGGCCACTGCGCTGTCGTACCGGGCTTGAAGCGAGTTGCCGGTGATGCGAACGAAATCGGAAGGGCCGTAAACCTCCTGTCCGATGGGCGCAATGTAGGCATTGATGAACAGCACAACAATCAGCGCAGCCATAGCGTTCATATGTCCTCTACTTTTTTCGAAGAAGATTCTCGAGCGCCTCGCCGGCTTCCGCCGATTTCATTTGTCCCAGCCACAAGACCGCTTGTTTCCGAACTGCGATTTCGGGATCCGTTGAAGCCATGTTTGCAAGAATGGCCACAGCTCTGGAGTCCGGATGCTGGCTCAGCGCGAATGCGACCTGAGTTCTGGTCTTCGCGCTGTCCATGTTGTTCTTGTAGATCTCTTCGAGAATAGGCACGCGACCGGCGTTGTTCGATTGGCCAATCCAGAAAATTGCGTTGTTTCGCGCTCTTTCGCTCTTCGTCTTGTCGCGCGCAATCGTGGCGAGTGCATTCAGCGCCTTTTCGCTTTTAACCTGGCCAAGCGCAAACGCAACCGTATCGGATTCATCATCCTGTATCGAGGGCAACATGGCCACGAGAGCATCGACGGCGGCTTCCCTGTCGCCTTTGGACTGGCTGATCCAGAAGATCGCGTCCTTGCGCGCCTTCATGTTGGTGGAATTTTTTGCGATGTCCAGCAGCATCGGCAGCGCGCGAGTGGACCTGCTCGTACTATCCGCCACCATATAGAGGTTCGACAACACAACGGGATCCGCCGGATCGCTCTTCAGCCGCTCAGTCGCGATCTCAATGGCACGATCGGCATTGCTCATGAAAACCGCTCGCATGATTTCCTGCTGAAGACCCACTTCGGGATCTGTGATTTCAATGCGGCCGGGCCGGTACTGCGACGGGCGCGGCACAATTACCGAACGGCCTCCAGGCGAGGTATTTTGCGGCACCGGAGGAACCTGCGGACCCTGAGGCGCCGGTGGCGCCGGTGGCGCTGGAGGAGCAAAGCCGAACGGTGTCTGCAGCAGTCGTACGCTCTGGGCCGGAACCTCATTGGTGAGGCTGATCCGCAGCTCCTCGACATCATTCAACCACTTTGATCTTGGATAACTCTTGCCGAAAGCATCGATGCGGGAAAGCGCTTCCGTCTTCCTTTCAAGCTGCTTCAGCGTTCGTATGAGATAGTAATCGGCGCGATCGGCGATGACGTTCCGCGGGAACCTCTGGATGACCTCCCGGAATCTTCTTTCGGCTTCGGTGAACTTACCTTCGTCGTAGAGCTCCTGACCGGCGTTGAAGAGGTCCCGCGCCTGATCCAGGAGGCCTGGAGCAAATCGACTCAGAAGATCGACGTTATGAATCTTTGCCTGGGCCGAAGCACTGGTCACGGTTGCCATGACGCTCACGCCAACCAACATCACTCGGAAAATCCATTTTCGATTCGAATACATGGTTAACTCCTCCAATGACTGACCTGATGTCATTACCGGTTGAAATTCACCAGAACGACCGCCGGCTGAAACGCCTTCATATTCGCGATCAGCCCATTCTTCTCAATGCGCGTCTGAAGATCGCTGATGTCCTCCGCCATCGTCTGTCCATTGAGATTTCGGATGTCGCGAAGAACGGTTTCGTAGGTTTCCATCACATTTACCACGCGCGGCACCTCAGCGGCTGCCTGTTTGCGCTGGTCGATATCAATCAACTGTTCCACGGCAATTTTCTTTGCATCGTCCACATCCTCGATATCGGCGGGCTCGATCTTCATGAAGCTTCTCAGCAGCAATTCGGACTGTTCGAAAAAGCCCACAGTCACCGGATCGAGAACCACTCTGCTGGCTTCAGTGGATGAAGGCGGCGGGCCGGAGCCCGCGACTACATCAACTTCAGGGCCGACAGAAACCGGGGGCGTGAGATGGTAAATGCCGATCGTCAACAGAAGAAGTGCAGCGGCCCCCGCCATAGCGGGGACAAACATGCGGAAGTTCCAGCGGGATTCTTGTGTGCTTGCAGACAGAAGGCTCATTCGGAGCCGATGATCCATCGCGCTCCACCGCTCTTCCGACACGCCGAACGCGACGGTCGACATCGCTTCGATGACGTCCTTCGACTCGGCATAGAAATCCGCGCAGCTTTGACAAATCACGAGCTCGCGCTGAAACTCGGCGTACCCGGTAAGGTCTTCCCGATCGATGATGTGCTCGGTTATCCGTTCCCGAAATTCTTCACAGTGATGCATAGCCCTCATCCTTTAGTGGCGGTGCGAAGCGCGACCGGCGCTGCAAATTTCTGGCGCAACCGGTCGACAACGCGAAACAAGGTCTTTTTCACGGTCCCGACGGCAATACCCATCGTGCCCGCGATCTCTTCGCAAGTCATTCCTTCCTGGTGCTTCATCAGGAACATGAGCCGCTGCCGCTCCGGCACGGACTGGAGCGTTTCGAGAATCTGTTGCGCAACAAGCTCGTTGTTGATCCTTCGCTCGACGTGACCTGGTTTTGACACGGAATAGGTCGCTTCAAAGACTTCATCCGTTGTCGTGTGCCGGTCCGATGAAGCGAGCGGGTCGCTTTTGCGTTTCTCGTTCAGAAAGGAATTCACCATGATTCTCGACAGCCACGTATGGAATGACGACATTCGCTTGAATTGACGAATGGCCCGGTACGCATTAAGCAGAACATCCTGCGTCAGATCCTCCGCGTCGTGATGATTGCCGCTGTACTTGAGGGCGAGGACATACAAACTCCTCCGATGATTGGAGGCAAGCTCGCAAAAGGCCTCCATATCTCCGCTCTGCGCTCTGGCAATCAGTTCCGTCTCTTCGGCCGGTGAAATCCGCATTCGTCTAAATCCGCCAGTTCGTTAGTCATAGACACGTCTTCCGGTGCCACGGTTGGCCCACACAAACGTTATGCTTGCCTCCAGTAGTCCGCCCAGCGGCGGTCAACAAGCCTGGCGATGGTTTCGTCCATCACAAGGGGCGCAGGATACCCGGTCTTCCAGGTGGCGTCGATGCCGACTGTGCCGCGATACACCGGCCGGGCGCCCACGAACACTTGTTCGGTAAAAAACATATCCCGGGCCGGATCGAAGCGCGTAAAGATACCCCATTGCAGATTCTCGTCGTCGTCCAGGCGAACATCCGGGCTGACGGCAACAATGAACCGCACACCGAGCGGTGCTTTCACAAGCTTCTGAAGAACGTCGCGGGCATTCTCCCGGACCACAATCACAAGAAAGCCTCCATCAAGAAGCTTCCAGGTTTCGATTCGGCCGTCGAACCGCAGGGGATCGACTCCGGTCGGCGGTTCCGCTTTCTCGAGGACCCCGCCCGCGGCCTCGATTACCAGCTTGCTGCCGACGTGCATCTTAAATGACGTGAAGTCGAGCGTGTCGAGTGGCGCGAAGGGTAACAGCCACATGTGATCTTCGGGATCGAAGCGATGCCACACGTCGCGAAGCACCGCCCGAAAGTCGCGCGGATCACGATCGGGACCTACGAGCACCATGACCTTGGTCAGCGACAACTGTCCGGTTCCAAACAGCGACATCGCGGTCTTCAGGATTTCCCTGGGATGGCGCTCTTTCATTGCGACGACCAGCAGGTTGTGGAAGCCCGCGCCCACATAGGCGCACATATCCACGATATTCGGATTGATGATCTTGATCAGAGGTCCGATCATCTCGCCGGCCGCCACGCCGAGGAACTTGTCTTCCTGGGGAGGCTTTCCCACAACCGTCCCGGCATAGATGGCGTCGCGCCTTCGCGTCAGGCTCCGAATGTGGAAGACGGGAAACTCGGCGGCGTCCGAGTAGTGGCCGAAGTGATCTCCGAAAGGGCCCTCCATCCTCCTCTCACCTGCTGCGACTATCCCCTCGAGAACAAGTTCCGCACTGGCAGGCACCATCATATCGATCGTTTTTGCGCGAATCATCGAAACACTCTTGCCGCGAAGGAAGCCGGCAAACGCGATCTCGTCAACATCCTCCGGAAGCGGAAGAATGGAAGACATCATCAGGATGGGATCCGCTCCGATCACGACAGCCACTTCCAAATCCTTTCCCTCCTGCTCGGCCTCCCAGTAATGTCCGCGGCCGCCTTTCATGCTTTGCCAGTGCATTCCGGTCTGGTCCTTGCCGAAAACCTGGAGACGGTAAAGACCCAGGTTGCGTCGTCGGGTACCCGGATGCTCGGTCAACACCATTCCAAATGTGATGAACCTTCCGGCATCGCCCGGCCAGCACTTCAGGATCGGAAGACGCGCCAGATCCGGCGCTTCAGAAACTTCCTGGCACAGAGCGGCTTTGACGTTGGAAGGGCGCATAGACAATGCGCGTTTGAGAGTCCTGCGCGAATCCCAAAAGGCCTTGAATGAAGGTGGGTTGACTCGATGGATTGCGTCGAGCAGTTCCTGTCCGATCTCGGCCGGCTCGCGGCCCAGCGCAGCTCGCACCCGATCCATGGTTCCGAAAAGGTTCATCAGGAGCGGCATCGACGAGCCTTTGGGCCGCTCGAACAGCAATGCCGGCCCGCGCTCCTGAATCACCCGCTGTGTGATTTCGGTCACTTCAAGCTCGGGATCGACTTCAACTCGAACGCGCTTGAGCTGGCCCTTCTGCTCCAGATAACGGACAAACTGCTGCAAATCGGCGAACGGCATAAGCGCCGACAATAGCACTACCGCGAAGCGTGGAGAAGGTCGTAGTAGCTGGGAGCGTAACCTGTTTCGGGCGGCTCAGCCACATTGGACATGGGACTTAGGACAGACAGAGACGCGAGGAATCCCCGGCTCGCCTGAGGAACATTCGATGAATATCGGCCGACCACGAATCGAATGAACGTGCTGGAGGAATCCACAGGCAGAGCCGCGATGTTCCGGCAGAAGTTTCTCCATTGACTGATCGGCAGGATGTACATCTCCACATTGGAAAGGTAGAACGCAGTAACCGTGGCGTTGTGATCTTTCAGGTAACGCCCCAGGGTCCTGATCGCTTTTACACCGGCGAAGTCGCCCACCAGAGGAACAATCGCATTTTTTCGCTGCATTTCTTTCACGAAACGGAAATTCTCCTCCCTCGCCAGATAGCTCCAGTTCTGCCCGGCAACGTCGGCGATCGTCATCAATTCCTGGTAAGTGGGACCTGTTGGAGCCGGGTCCACCGATGAATAACTCAGGCCCAGCCCAAGGGAAAAGAACACCTTGTACACGTGATCGATCGTTCTTTCGTCTTCGCCGGTAAGACCAAATCCGTGGCGATTCACGAGCCAACCTTTGATCTTCCGCAGATTCTCTCCGAAAAGCCGGCGATCCGGCGCAACAGCGGCGTACGACTGGAATAACGCTTCAGCCGTGGAACTTTCATCCAGATCGTTTGGACGCTTGCGCGAAAAGAGGAGCGAAACGAACTCCGCGCGATTCGCCGACATTTCAAACAGGGCCTTGTACATCAGATGTTCCAGCAGGTTCTGCCGCCGGATGTCGATAATGAAAGCCATCTGCGGCCGGATTGTGGCGATGTACGTGAAGTTTTGCTCGGGCCCGACGCCAAGATACACGCCACCCGGGTTAGCGGTCTTCTTCAAGGCCGGGATGACATCCTGGTACGTCCTCTCATTGGACAGGAAGTTTTCGTATTGAAAGTAACCGCCCGGTTCGGAGAATTCGGAAACCATTTTCCAGAACGCCTGATCACTGAGTTCGCCGGGAAGGGCGTCGGCGATTCCGAAAGACGTGGTTGTGGGCGGAAAATCCGGGGCGGGTTGGCCGGCGGACACGGGCGACGGTGGATGAAGAGAGCCACGCGCGGTCCAGCTCCAAATCATCACGCCCGAACTGAGCACCAAAATGAAAGTCGCCACCAGCCAGGCTCTGTGCTTCATGACACCATTGTCTGAAATTGTAACGCATATCTCACAGTCAGGCAGCGCAGTGGATTACTGTATGTGCTGTTTTGCACAGCCTTTATGAAGTCATGAGCGCACACTTCGCTTGTGAGCGTCAGTCTCGCGAATAGGAGAACGATCCTTTATGGCTAAATTTAAAGTCGGAGACCGCGTCAGGATTCTGCCCGGAGTGGCAACACCTTTCGTCGGTGTGGTAGGCGTTATCTATGGAGTGCAGCCACACGATGGAGGTGTAACAACTATGGATCGGCACATCGTTATGTTCGAGAGACGGGAGAAGCGGTCGTTCTATAGCGCCGAGCTTCTACACATCGAGAAGTCAAAATAGGTCTTTCAGAATCTGTACCGACTACTTCGCCCGGAGCCGTTCGCCATCCGCCGTGGCTCGAAGCTTGAACTTATCGGTACGAGTGTTGAGCGTAAACCCGATCACGAACACCCTCCAGATTCCGGAAACAGGCTTTTGGATCACCACCCGCTCGGGGCTGGCAAGTGTGGCGCCCTGGAAGTTGCATGCGGCGTCGGGTGGACACACCATCATATCCAGGTCGTTCGTCGGATAAGCGCTCCAGTCGTTATTCCAAAACAGTTCGAAGGTCGCGCTGCTCTTACCCGCCGGCATGTTGACGCGAAGTTCAACCTGTTCCTGGTTCGAGATCCTGCCTTCGGCGGACTCCGGCAGCAACGGCCGGCGGCTTCTTTCGACGACAAGGTCGGCGGAGATACGGCCGGCGTTCGTCCAATCGCCCTGTATGGCGATACGAACCAGGCCGGTCTGAGGTTCGTCGATTACGAAGTCCGAATCCGCTGCCACAAAATTGTCCGCCCTGGGGCTGAACACAGACGTGGGCGCATCCGCGATTCTCACAAAGAGATCGTCGCCGAAGAGCTGATTCTGCTTTTGCGGTGGAAGCTGCGGGGTGATGTGGCGAAGCCGCACGACCAGGCGATTCACGACGTCCGTCGTTTCGACGAAGAAGTGAGCCACCTCGCCGGGACGCAGATTCTGCAATCGTGTCGAGAAGACGCCGTCATCGAATCTGACTGGCTTGAAACCCAACGCCCGGACGTTATCGACAACGCTGCCCGAGGGATCATTCCTGGGAATCTCATCGCTGGCACGACCGCTTCTGAGCCGTCTCAGAGCTGCGACTGCATCCAGATAGCCGTTTCCCTGATCGATACGGTCCGATCCGTCTCCAATCAAAGAACCGTTCGCGCTCTCGGCCAGAGCATTTCGCACCTCGGTCGCTGTAGCGGATCCCGCGCGCACTGCTCCGAAAAGAAGGGCCGCAACGCCGGAGGCCGTCGGTGTGGCAAAAGAGGTTCCCAGAACAAAAGTAATACTGCCATCTGCAGCCTGGGTGTAGTTGCCAAAGCCGTTTGTAATAAGCTCGGGATCGATTCGGCCGTCGGCCGTCGGGCCCCGTGCGCTGAAATAAGCGGTCTGCTGGTGCCTGCTCGGACGATAGAGGACGCCAAATCCGACCCCGAGTTCCACGTCGTGGAGCACTCTCTCGTTCAGGACCGTATTGGCGGCACCGACCGTCAGCGCACCACGACCTGTTCCGGGTGAGGTCACGGTCATTGCATCAAAACCTTCGTTGCCGGCAGCAACGACCGGCGTTATACCGACTCTCAGCATGCGCTCGGTCAACTCGTCCTCGAGTTCCTCGCCTGCAAAGAGGGTCGGGCCACCCAGGCTCATGTTGGCGACCTGTACATTCAGCGAATCGAACTTGCACGGCGTGTCTTCAGTGCCGCAAGGCGTATTCACCGGCACCGCGGGCCGCCCGCGATTGAAATTGCGCCGCAGTGTGATCAGCCGATCCATAGCTGCGATGATTCTCGATTTCGGGGCTCCCGTGCTGTTCTCCCTGGAATCGAAAACCTTCATGGCGTAAAGCTTTGCCTCGGGCGCCGCACCGATCATGGGCACCACCGATTGAGTGGGCAGACAAACGGGAAAGCGTCGATTCGGACAACGAATCACGCTGTCGGGATCATGAATCAGCAGGGACTGAACGAGACGAGAATCGTTGCCGAAGATGAAGCCTGCGTGGGCCGCTATCAGCGCACCGACCTGAGTTCCATGCGGATCGTTGTGCGTGCTGGTTGCCGAGTGCACGGGGTCGTCCGGCACAAAGGTTTCCCCGCCAATGACAGAACCCGCGAGTGACATCACTGGCGGTGAATTGGCGACTCCCGAATCGACGACCGCGACGATCACACCCTTTCCCCGATTTCCGTCCGCGTGCAGTTCGGCTGCTCCGGTGAAAGGATTATTGAAAGTCGTGTTTATCCCGGATCTTCCCTGGGTCCCGGGTGCCAAACCAGGTTGTCCCATATCATCGCCGTTCAGGACTATCGCCCCCTGCGGAGTCAACTTCAGCAGCGTGACGCCCTTTTTCGGCTGACGGCCCGGAATGCCGATTGGATCCGGCGCGCGCATTGAAATATCTTTGTACAGGGCTGTAGCGCCGATGAGTACTGAGAGAGACAACAGCTTGTCTTCGGGAAGGCTGGCGGCTACGGCGTCGACGTTCTCATATTCGTACGTGATATCGCCACCCAGACCGCGAATTGCGTTTTCAACCCGATCGTATGGCCTGGCCGCGCGAACGATGATTCCCTTTTTCCTGTTGTTTTGTGATTGCTGCGCTAAGGCCAGGGCGTAGGCGGTACAGGCACTGGCGAGGATGACAAGGATGCAAGCCCAACGAAACCTGCGTTTCATAGTGTCTCCTTGGGAAGGTTTTGCGGAACTTGTTCGCCCTGAACCTTATCATTTTTCTGCTTTACTCCAAAAAGCCCCGTCGCTACATTCGAACCAGATCCCAGCAAGGACGCGGGAACAAGGGATGAACACCCGATGCGCGGTTTTACTCTCCTGGAGACTTTAACTTCTCTGCTCATCGTCGCCGTCATGGCGGCGGTGCTCGCCCCGTTAGCGGCATCCCTGATGGACGCGAATCGGGCCGGGCAGACTTATGAGGAGCTGGCCAGAATACACACCGCAATCGTTGGCGATTCGAGCAAAGGCACGTACGGTTACATTGGAGATGTGGGGAAGTTTCCGGACAGTCTTCTCGACCTCGTCGAAAAGCCGGCCAGCAATCCGGCGGGCTGGAACGGTCCATATCTGGCGGATGCGCGTGTGGAAGGCGGGATCCTTTACGACGTGTATGGTTCGCCCCTCGAGTGCTACTACTTCCGGGACAATGTAAACTCCGTCGCGGACCAGTTTGTTCTCATCAGCCGAGGCGCGGATCGCAGTTCCTCCAATACCTCAACAACTCCCAACCAATGTGCCACGTATGCCGGCGCCCCCCTGCCTTCTGCCGGCGGTTACGCAGCGAGCGCCTTGAACACGGATAATGTCGTTTACCCGCGATTCACGGACAACGCCGCACTGATAAGCTACCAGCACCTCGGCACACTCGCCGTCAACATCATGAACTTCGACCAGAACGCGCTGGTGAGCGCGCTGGTTCCGGGATGTCCGCACCTCTATAACATCACCATCACGTCCGTGCCTCGGGGATCGAGTGACACGTTTACGATGCCGTTCAATCAAGGCGCGAATTCCGTGGACCTTCCCGAGGGACTGTATAACGTGCGCGTCACTTCACAAACAGCGCTGGGTTCGTTGTGGGAAGAACAGGTCGCCATCACCGCTGGAACCACTACTTCCCGACAGGTGAACATTTTTACGGGGTTGAACAGCAGCCAAACACCGAACGAAACGTTCCGCCCCATCAATACCATGGGAAGCGGAATAACGATCGCTGTCAGTGAGTTCACCACGGCTATCGGGACTGTCGCCGATGGCGCCCAGGCGCCCGCTTCCGGTAACTGGTTGACGATTTCTCCGTGTTCGCAGATCTTTATAAGGAACAATGCCACCAACGTGGTGCTGGACGCGTTCATATATCCGTACCTGGTGCCGACGGCGACGCAATACCTCAAAAGAATCAACACAGCCAGTCTGTTTCCTCTGGTCGTCGTCAATCGCAACGTGAGCAATCTTGCCAATAGGAAGCAGGTTCTGGTTTTCGATCAGGGCATTCTGATCGGAGTGGTGAGCGACAAAGGCAGTAAGAAATCGAAAACCATTTTGAACGTCAAGGCGGGCAATACGATCACTGTCTACGATCTGGCAGGGAACCTTCTGAACACGCCCACCGGGACGACAATGGGCACGGGTCTTACGACGATCTCACTACCCTGAACCATGAAGAAGTCTTCGTCACGCTCCGATGCCGGAAGCATTCTCATTGCGGTAAGTCTCGCTCTGATTCTCGTCCTGACCCTGGTGGTTGCTCTCGCGGATCAGATCCTGAGGGAACCTGTAAAACGGGGCGAGACAGGGACAATTCTGAAGGAAGTCTATACCGGAATTGTCGGAAATCCCGATGTCGGATCGTTCGGCTATCTGGGCGACACGGGAACTTACCCGGCCAGCCTGAATGATCTGTTGACCAATCCCGGCGTTGCGGGCTGGAACGGTCCCTACGTTCAAGACATCCCGCTAGTCAACGGGATGCTATATGACTTTTATGGTTCCTCGTTAGAGTACTTCACAAGTCTGGCATCAGGCTCTCTCGACCAGGTTGCTGTCCTGGGTCGCGGCCTGGACCACGGATCAACCAACACCGCGGCCAATCCGAATGTTGCCGCGACTTTTGCGGGAGTGCTCCCGAACAATGCCGGTTATCCCGCCGCCAATCCGGATAACATTCCTTATCCCGATTTCTATACGAACCTGTCATCGCTGAGCCGCGAGAATGTTGGCGCTTTGACCTTCGACATTCGGAACTTCGATCCGCACACTTCTGTTAATGCAATCGTGGCCGGCTGTCCCGGGCTTTACAGTATTAATGTTACTTCCGTGCCGAGGGGAACCGCCGATACCATCAACCTGCAATACCCATCCACTCTCTACTCGGGACTGCCCGGCGGCGCATCGCTGGCTGACGATTTTGTGCAAGGAGTCTACGACGTGGAAGTCCAATCGCTGGAGTCGCAGGGGTCGGTGTGGCGAGAGCGTGTGCCGATCGCAGCGTCGGCAGTCGTGAGCCGGAACATCATTGCGCCCCGAATCGACAGCAGCGCCACGCCCCAGTTCACACTGACTGCCTTTAACAACGGAACGTTGACCATGACGGTCAGAGTGTACGGAAACTCTCAGGGAACAGTCACGACCGGCACACCCATTCGCAACTTCACGGTGCGTGCCTGTTCCCTGGTTACCGTCACCCAGGGCGCTAATACGTGGGATACCTTTCTGATGCCGTACGGAAATTACACGCGGTATGTGAAAGCGCCCTCACAGACCACGTATACGCTGACTGTAACCAATAACGGAGCAAACTCCGATCAGGTGAAAGTGGTGCACCAGGCGGGACTGTTGATTGGCACGGTTTACAATCGGAAGACGCGCATATTCACGATTCCTGGAAATCCCTCTCCGAACAGCCCAGGCAATGCCGGCGTGGCAATCCAATTCCGCCGGAAAGACGATACAGTGATCTCCACTTCAACCTTCACTGCCAGCGCGACCGTAACGATTCCCTGACGCCGAACGCGGGCTAAAGCCCGCGACTACATTGGTGAGTGCCCGATCCGATCGATTGACCGATCCAATGGATTTGTCGTCACCGGGAACGTCTTACTGCTCGATCCGGCGGGAATGCTCGTCGGTTGCAGTGCCGCCATCGTTGCCGATGACCAGGTTCACTGTGATCGGAGTTCTATCAACCGCTCGGGTCAGATCGGCGCGATGCCCGAATGCCCAGATGATGTACTCGTTGTGCCCGAAACCACGAATGACGATGTAGATCCGGTCGCCGTTAATAGTGCCGTAGAATCGGTACACGTCCGTTGTCCGGTGGCCGTCACGGTCCCGATCGTCGTCATCCCTGTCACGATAATCTTGCCAATCGCCGACTCTGTACTTGCGGAATGAGTTTGGAGGAACGGTGAGAGTGTACCTGTTGAGCTGAAGAGTGACCTGGTCGATGACAGGATTGATACCGTTGGTCTGATCACCGAGGGTGAATTCGCCGCGAAGCAGGAAATTGTCGTCATCATCCCGCTTGTTCGAGTCGATATCAACGTCAACGTCGAAGTCTTTGAATTTGATCACAGCGTCGCCACTGCTTGCACGGTTGATTGTGAGATCCTTCGACTTCGTCGAGGAGCCCAGGGTCGCCGTAATCCTCACCGTAGTCGCCGTGGACACAGCCGTCGTGCCGACAGTAAATGTGCCGCTGCATGCATTCACAATGTTGACGGGGTTCGGTGTGATGGTGATACCGGCTGTGCCTGGACTGAACGACATATTCACCGCCTGCGTGCTTGCCGGAGGCCCCGAGGGACACAGCAAATAGACGGTACCGCTGACCGGTGTCGTCCCGCCTATGACCGATGTGGGGTTCAACTCGACTCTATCCAGAGCAAACGGGACTGGAGGCGGCGCCTTGATCGTCATATTAGCCGTGAGGACGGAACCGTCCCCGCTCGGAGTGACGAATGTCGCCTTGATCGTCACGACGGCATCGTTCGCCAGCGTGCCCGTGGTGCTGACATTGAATGTAACCTGAGTTGCGCCATTAGGAACCGACTGACTGATGGAGTTCCCGCCGCCGAAATCCAGATTTGGCGCTCCCGCTCCAGACTTGTCCAGCCTCACGTTCATTCCAGCGAACGAGTTCTGGTCGAACGTCACCGTGATTGCGACCGGAGAATTCAGCCGCGCCTGGCTTGGAACATTCAGGCTGATCAGTTCAGGCGCTCCAACCAATCTCATCGTCCTGGTTTCAGAAGTACTGACGACTGTGGGATCGGTAGCGCTCTTTTTCAACCTGGCCACGATTGAAGGTTGGTTTTCCGAGTGGTATGGCAGCGGCGTCGAACTCTGGTATCGGATTTCGAACGTGCATTTCAATGGATCTGCGGTCGGCTGCGGCGGTCCGAATGTGACGTAACCGGATCCACCTTCCAAATAAAGTAATGAGCACGAAGCGATCGATGAAGTCACCTTGACCGTGGCGATGGCGATCGGTGTTCCGCCGCCGGCCGCCAACTGTCGCGGCACGACGCAGGGTTGGGCTGTGGAGCACTTGTCGATGCTGAGGTCTTCAATGGACGGGATAGTTTCGTCCAGTTTCGCAACGAAAGAATAGCCGAAGGTGCCTGGAATGACGCTATACCCTGTAGCATATGTAATCCCACCTGTGGTCACGAGGGACTTGCCGAAGTCTGCCGTGTTATCGTCGGTTCTGCCAATGAAGGTTGTCGAGATTACGCCCAGATTTAAGTTCAGCTTCGTGATAAACGCGTCGATCCCGCCGCCGTGCAGGTTCGTATGTGAGCCGCCCTGCACCGGAAATTCGGCTCCAGGCATCGGATTGGCGGAGTCCCCCGTCACGAGTGGATTTCCAAAAGAATCGAGGACGAGATCCATACCGTTGTCGGTCAAATCTGCACCAAGATATGTGAACTGGGTCGGTACGCCATTGGTGTCCAGTCTTGCGACAAAAGCGTCCATGCCTTGACCCCTGGTACACGATCCCGACGGACACGGAAGTGAAAGATTTCCCAGGGTCGAGCCGGTAACGTACGCCGCTGTCGCATTAGCCGCGGCAGCCGTGCCGTAAACGGCGTCACTGCCGCTGATGTGAGTCACATAAAGAACGGCACCGTTTACGACCTTCACCACGTAGCCCTTCGTGCCCGAAGGAACACTCCCGGCTGCCGGAGTACAAATTCCCGAACAAGGTAGAGTGGATGATGTCGTGCCGGCCACGTACAGACTCGGAGAGCTGGCGTCGGAAGAAACTTTCAGTCCGCGAACAGGATACCCGGGTGGAGGAACATCAACAGGCCCAAAGTATCTTCCCAGACTAAACGCACCGTTACCGCTGTCGACTTTGACGACATATCCGTTCCAGTCTGTGGGCAAAAGAGCGTATGACGCCGAGAAACCGCTTCCAGGCAGTAATGACAAATCAGACTGCATGGAGCCGGCAACGTAAACTTCATATGTGCTGCCGCTCGGAACTATAACGACGCTGTCGGCGCGGTCACCAAGTGCTCCGCCGATCCGCCTGGAGAATGCATCGAGGAGCCCCGATGTATTCAGCTTCATGATGAAGCCGTCGCTCGAACCAAAGGACGGATTGGAACCCGAACAGTTGGCAGGCGCGGAGCTGGCGGTGTACACCTTGCACGGAAAATTGGACGACGCCGTCATTCCGGCAACAAAAACCTTCCCGGCGTCCGAGCCCGTGCTCACTGCGGCAATGCCAAGCCCAAAATCATCTCCATCGCCACCTATCACTGTGCGGTACTGCAACGTACCGTTACTTGCAAATTTGCCGACGAACGCGTCGACGGCTTGCGCGCGGTCAAAATTCTTAAAGCTTCCGGTGACGAAGACTTCCTGTCCTCCAGTTACCGATCGGAATGCAACTCCCGAAGCCTGGTCCCATTCTCCGATATCAACGAAGTTCGCGCTCGAATAGGGATTCCACAAATACGACAACTGAGGATCGATCACGAGCGCCCGAGTTGTGTCGTAGCGTGCCAGCCGGAATCGAATACGCTGGTGTCCATCGATCACATAAGATGATTCGATCGGGCGGCGAACCCCGTCGACGTCCTGGTAAGCGACGGGCTTATGAAGAGTGAGGTCCCCGGCTCTGGTTGAAATGGACAGATCCCCGTTATCAAGTCCAAACCGGTCGGCGCCGTCAACGTCGAGTTGAATGATGCGCGGATCCACGCCCGGAGCCACAACGAAGTCAAATTCCAGCTTGCCGTCCGTTCCGTAATACACGGCATCGACACCGTGATAAACGTTTTCGAAGCGCACCTGGCCATAAAGGGGAATGTTGCTCAGCCATTTGGAGGAGTCATTACCGACAAGATAATTGCTGCGTCCCGGCAATTCGTTTGTAGCGAACGCAGGAGCATCAGCCCGCGCACGAAGCATCTTGATCCGGACCAGAGCGCTCTTGTCCAAACCCTGCTTCGCACTGCCCAGCAGGATCCTCGTTTCCGTGGGCTGGATCGCTATGTTGTAGCCGGAACCCCTGGTGACATAAGGGGCATCGAGGCCCGCCTGGCCCAGGTTTGGCTCAAAGGCCAGGGGAGCCTTAACCCAATCAGGCGATTCATCAGCAATCGGAGACTGTGCAGGCGCAGATCCAAGAAAAAGGATGGCGATGGATGCTAAACGAAAGAAACTAAAGAAGAATGACTTTGTGCAATGGGCCACTGCGGGTTCCCTCCGTAGGAGCGAAAAGTGCGAGCTATCTACACTATCGGCCTCTTGCCTTCAGAGCATTAGGGCAGTCTAGCAACGGGTCACCAAAAATACATATTTTTCCCTTATCGTGGGCGGATTGACCGGTGCATGCCACCAGGCTAGGCTGGTAACCTGATGCAGGCATTCGAAAACCGACCACAGAGCCAGGGTTTTACGCTGCTTGAAATCGCGATTGTGATGGCAATAATCGCGGTGCTGGCTGGGATTCTGACTCCGGTGGTGATGAACTATGTGGAGCAGGCACGAGTGACGGCGGCACAGGCCGACGTAATCGCAATTCGCGACGCAATCACCCGGTTCGAACGGGACATGGGGCGTTTTCCGATGTTCAACACCGGCACTGGAGGGCTTCCGGATTCCAGTGGCGACCGGGTGCGCCTGGAGGGTCCGGGAAATGCGCCCAAGGAAACAGTCGTCAGCGCGTGGACCAGCGCTACGCCAACGGATTCAGATTGCACTTCAGGTTGCGGGATAGGCTCGCTCGTGGACCAACTTATGACCAACGCTCCCGCTTATCCGACGACGACCAATCTTGCAAAACCCTTCAAATGGAAAGGCCCGTATATCAGTCCGCAAGCCGATCCGTGGGGAAACAAATACCTCGTCAACATCATCAACGCGAAATCGGGCAGTGCGGACGCATGTTTCGTGCTATCGGCCGGTCCGGACGGCCGCGTCGATACTCCGTTTAATATTTCAGAGACCAGCCAGGCAGCCCCCACGGGCGACGACATCATCGCTCGTATCCGATAATCCTAGCGAGCTGGAACTTCGACGTTGATCTCGCTCGGCTTCTTCTCACGAACGATTTTCAGCGCGGTTTGCGTTCCCGAAGCCCTCATTTCACGGGTGAAATCCGCTGGATTTGCGCACGACTTGTCCGTTAATCGCAGTGATAACGTCGCCCGCCTTGACTCCGGCTTTTTCTGCAACCGAATCGGAGTCCACCGAAGTAACCAATACCCCTTCGCCTCGAGCGACCCCAAAGAAGTCGCGAAGTTGATCTGTAAGTTGCTGGAGCCGAATTCCGGACTTGATCCTCCCAAATGTTCTGTCGCATAGACGCTCCAATCCGTGCGAGGGTTGGCGTCTCAGAACATAGTCATTTATCCTAGGAAGGAGTTTGATTTTGCAGGGCGCTAAAGGCTTTTAGTTGCTGGAATCTACGCCTACTTCCTATAAAGGGGCCTTAATATTTTCGCCACGGAGGGAATCGTGTCAGCGCGCGTTGTGGAGCTGGCGGAGGAAATCAAGGAGAAGGGCCGTCGATCGACGGCTGAGCTTCCGCTGCTGCTTCAACAAGCCGAGCAACTCGCCGAGGACGAATCCGAGGATGCGTTGACTCGCGCTCTTGCACATCGAGCCGCGGGTAACGCCCTTCAGCTGCTCAACCGCTTTGAATCCGCATTGGATCACTACAACTGCGCCTCGAATCTTCTTGAAGGGTTGGATGAACCGACGGAGCTGGGCCGCACATTACTCGCCAAAGTCGGCTTTCTCTTTAATCTCGGCCGTTTTGACGAGCTCTTCGCGTGCGCAACGCGGGCTCGAGAACTGTTCGAAAAGGCCGGAGACCGGCATCGTCTCGGACGTCTTCAGTCCAACCTGGCGTATGCCTATTTCAGGCTGGACCGGCACAAGGAATCACTAGCTTGTTCCGAAGAAGCGCTGGCTATTCTGAAGACCGCCGGCGATAGGGAAGGCGTTCTGGCCGCGACGATCAACTCCGCCGTGACGCTTTCATCCATGCATGAGTTTGAGCTCGCCGAAGAGCGCTTCCAGAAAGCGCTTGCCCTGGCAAACGATCTAAACATGTCCGCGGCAGCATTACTCAGCCGCCTCAATCTCGCCTACCTGCGATACCTGGGCGGAGATCCGGGCGAGGCGCTGAGCGAATTCGCGCGGCTGCGGAAGGAATACGAAGCGGCGAAAGAAGAACGCCAGATGTGCCTCTGCTGGCTGGACGAGGCTGAAATACTGCTGGAAATCGGGGATCTCGAGGAATCGATTCATGCGGCGCATGAAGCGAGAAGCCTGGCGCAGAACCTCGGACTGAATTACGAGATTGGGAAGTCGCTTTTGTTTGAGGCTGCAGCGGGACTGCGGCTGGGACTGCAGGAGGCGTCGCTCGAGCTTCTCGAGGAAGCAACCCGCCGTTTTGATGCGGAAGGCAATCGCGTACTCAGCGCGGTGTCCACGCTTCAAGCTGCACTCTTTAGAGGTGAATGCGGAGCCGCGCAAGCCCTCAGCGAAGCGGTGGCCGCGCGGGCCGCTCTTTGCAACTCCGGGCTGCCCCACCGGCTGGCTCTCGCCGACATCGTGATCGGACGCATTCAACGCGCCAACAAAGACACCATCCACGCCATCGACTCCTTCAACTCAGCACTGAATATTGCCCAGACAAGCCGATCAAAATGGATGCAGTTCCATGCCCTCTATGAACTGGGTCTGTGCTTGATAGGCAAGGACGACATCAGGAGCAACCAGTTGCTCCGCCAGGCCGAGAGCTTGTTGGATTCGCTGTGGGACCGGCTCGGATCGGATGAATTGAAGATGGCGTTCCTTGGAGATCGCGAAAACGTCTACACTTATCTGGTCCAGTCTGCGATCTCCGATTCGCCGGAAACAGCCTTCGATTTTTCTGAAAAGGCACACTCGCGCGTGCTCCGCGAGCGCCTGAACCGAAATGTTCCTTTCGGTTCGGCTGCAGAGATCAAATCGCGTCTTTGTCCGGAGGAGAGCATCGTTGAATACTTCATCGCCGGGGATGATCTCTGTATTTTCGTTCTAAGCTCCGGGGGCCTTCATTGCGTTCGGCAGCGCGGTGTAATCGGCCGGCTGAAGGCGATCTGGGAGAATCTCGACAGGCACTTGTCCAGCTGCAGCGTCAAATGGGAGCGTCTGGAAGCGGCTCACCGGCATCTGGAGGCAACCGCGCTGTCACATCTGCAAAGCCTGTATTCGGAACTCATAGAACCTGTCCGGTCCGAGCTTCGACGTTCCATTGTGTTCGTTCCAAACGGATTCCTGCATGGCGTTCCCCTGCATGCCCTTCATGACGGCGAACGTTTTCTGCTGGAGTCCCACCGGATTTCATACAGCCCAGGCGCATCGCTGTATTGTGCCGTCTCGTCAGACGAGCTGTTTCACGAGCCCTTGTTCATTGCATTTTCCAGGCAGGGCGGAACGACCAGCGTCGATGAAGTCGAACAGGTGGCACCGCTGGTTCCGGATTCCTGCGTCCTGATCAACCCTTCCCTGGCGGAGTTACGGCGTGCCTTCGACAGGCCCCGGATACTCATCCATATCGCAGGACATGCAGGAATCGATATGGTCGACGGCAAACTATCATGGATCGAAACTCCGGATGGACGCCTGACGAGCCGGCATCTCGTCGACATGCAGATACGCGCTCGCACGCTCGTCATCACTGGATGCCAGACGGCACGCCGGCTCCTGCGGCCGGGTGACGAATGGCTCGGGCTGATGCGAGCTTTTTATATGTCCGGCGCAACCACAATTGTTTCGGCGCTCTGGAACATTCGCGACGAAGCGGCGCGCCGTTTTTCTTCAGAGTTTTATCGTCACTTTAATAAGCAAGATGCACCATCGGCCGCTCAGAAAGCATGTGAGAGCCTGCGTACCTGGCAAACGCATCCGTACTTTTGGGCGGGGTTTGGAATCTTCGTCAGAAAGAATTCCTAGGAGATATTTCATGACCGAGATTATTGCATTGCTCGTATTCGACTCCGTTATGGAGTCCGGTCCCGAATTGCGAGGACCTGTCGCAGAAGACCGACACCTGATTTATGAAGGCGAAGGTGTGATCCTGGACTTAATGCTGAGACAGGCAAAGGAAGGCCGGTGCTTGCACGTCGGCGGACAGGTTCTGCCCGGAGAAGACGTCAAAGAGAATGTTTCCGATTTGCCGGTGTTGATAGAGCAAGGAACGAATCGATGCTACACCCACACGAACGCTCTTGGTGAATTCACATTTCACTCGGTACCGAACGGCCGGTTCGACCTTGCGATCACGCTGGGCAGACGTTGTTTCAAGATACTTGGACTGTCGAACGAGCAACCCCGCAAGTGGCGAGTCGTTCCGTCCGTGGCTGTCGGAGGTGATTGATGAAATCACGTCTGTTGCTGAGCGTCGCCATGATCCCCCTGGTGATCATGGTGCTGCGCGGCGGGGATGGCGGGCAGGACGTGATCGTCCAGTTGAAGGAAGGCCACTCCGGTCGCGAACTCGATGACGACTATGGCGACAAGAAGTCGGATGACCTCGCCAACAAGGGGATATACGTGATTCACATCGCCGACAGCGCCCGTGAACAGACTGTGTTGAGGGCCCTCCAGAAGGATCCAGTCGTCGAGAATGCGGAAACGGATCGCCGCGTCAAACTGAGCTGGGCAAGACTTGCGAACGTGAGTCCGGGATTGGTTCAGGACATGATCGCGCACCTGGATGGCCAGACGATGACGAGCTTCAATGGCGCAACCGTCCTCAAAGCCTACGCAGAACAGCCTGCGATGAAGGTGATCGGCGCAGACCAGGTGCGGAACAGCAGTACCGGCGCGGGAACTCGGGTGGCGTACATCGATACTGGTGTCGATCCAATGCACCCCGCGCTTCGCCCCTGGCTGGACCCTGGCGCGGATGTGCTGAATGACAGAAGTGCTTCTGAGCTGAGCGGCTTGTCGCAGGACATGCTGTCTTTGCTCGATCAGGACATGATGTCGCTCCTGGATCAGGACATGATGTCGCTCCTGGATCATAAATTGATCTTTCTTTTGAATCAGTCTCCCGCCTCGATCCTCAATTCCGCGGCCCGTTCTTCCGTGTTCCCGCCGGCATTTGGCCACGGAACGCTGGTGGCCGGGGCTATTCACGTTGTGGCCCCGGACGCGCGGATTGTTCCCATCAAGGCGTTCAATGGATACGGGTACACGACGATGTTCAGTCTCATCGAATCCGTTTACAAGGCTATCGATCTGGACGTGGACGTCTTGAACATGAGCTTTTCGACTACGGAAAACTCGAACATTTTCCGAAAGGCTCTGGAAAAGGCCAGAGACGAGGGGATCGCGCTTGTCGCTTCCGCGGGGAACGATGCGCGTGATGGAAAAGACCTGTACCCGGCGACATACAAGGGCGTTTACAGTGTTGCCGCCACCGATCTCAACGACCGGCTGGCGAGTTTCTCCAACTATGGAACCGGTGTCTCGGTTACCGCCCCGGGTGCGTATGTCATCTCCACTCTACCCGGTGGAAAATACGCCGCCGCATGGGGGACGTCCTTCAGCGCTCCTGTAGTCAGTGGAGCTATGGCGATGCTGGCATCCTCGCGCGGGCACGGCAAATCGAACCCGACACTCGTCATCAACACGGCGGACTCAATCGACGTATTGAATCCCGGGTACGAAAAGAAGTTGGGCCGGGGCCGCATCAATGTGAGCCAGGCGTTAAAGAGAAGATGACGGGGAAAATGGGGCTTTCACGGTCCGAGATCCGGCGCATCGCGGGTTTCGTCAGAAAAGTCACGAAAGCCTCCAGCGTAGAAACAGTGATTTCCCAAACGTTCGAAACATTGAAAGCGATTGCAAACGTCAACGAGGTTCGAATCGTGTATTCACCGGCGCCATCGACCTGGAAGGAATGGAAGGCATCGCCCGATACGGTTGAAGTGCGACCGCATGATGAATGGCCGGCTCCCGGAAAGAAGGGACTCACGCTTCTTTTCGATCCCGACGATGCGCACTCCGGTTTCGTAACCGTGGATAAGAAAGGAGAGAAGATTCGCAACACTCTGGAAATCATCACGCCCGAAGTCTGGTCTGCTCTTTTGTTGCAATCGGCGCTCCGGCGCGTTCGCAGGGCCGCCATCTCGGAGACCGAGCTTGTTCGTGAAACATTTCGGGCGCGCGACGAAGAACGGCGCCACATTTCACGCGAGCTTCATGACGATCTCGGCCAGTCCATGGCGTCCCTGAAGCTTGGACTGAAGTGGGCCGAGGATCTCGTCCGGGCGAAGCGGGGTATGGAGGCAGTCGTAAAGGAACTCTCGATCGCGCGCAACGACGTCGGGGTCATGCTCGAGAAAATCCGGGATTTATCGCACACACTGTATCCACGGATCCTTGACACACTGGGCCTCGTTGCCGCTGTCAAAGAACTCGCGTATCAGGCTTCGCGGCATTCGTCTATGGCCGTCAATTGCACCACCAGGGGCAAAGCGGGGCTCCTGGGAAAGGAGATCGACGTCGCGCTGTACCGGTGTTGCCAGGAAGCAATCAGCAACGCTATCCGGCATTCGCAAGCGTCTAAATTGGAGATAGAAATCAATTTTGCCGAGGAGGAGGTTCGAGTCACTGTCGTGGATGACGGAAAGGGCTTCGACCCAAGAACCCTTTACGACTCGAATTCACGGATGATGACTTCCGGCTTCTGGACCATTCGCCAGCGAATGGCCGATCTGGGAGGCGCGTTCCGTCTCAGTACATCACAGGGACACGGCGCGGTCGTGGAGCTGATTGTCCCTTATTCACAGAGAAAAAAGCATGCAAGCAGAAAAAATAAAACTGCTCATCGTAGATGATCACGCCATTCTTCGACAGGGCCTGCGGCGGATTCTTGAAGCGGAACCCGACATGGTCGTCGTGGGAGAGGCCGCAACCGGCACTGACGCTGTCAAACGCGCAAAACAGCTGAAGCCGGATGTGGTCATTATGGACATTTCGATGCCTGATCAGGACGGCATCGAAAGCATGCGGCAGATGGCGAAGGCCGTAAGCTCACGCGTCCTCATCCTGACAGTTCATCTCGAGCACCAGGTCATTTCCGATGCGGTGTCCGCCGGAGCGGCGGGATACCTGGTCAAGGACTCTCTCGATCAAGAACTCATTTCGGCCGTTCGCACGGTCGTTCATGGCGGTACCGTGCTTTCCGCGAATGTTTCCAAACGGCTTGCCGAATCGTACCAGAATGGTGGTGCCGGCAGCTCGGCTCCCCGTTCTCTTGAAGCCTTGACGTCGAGGGAACGCGAAGTCTTTTTGCTTCTCGCCGAAGGCAAGTCGCCGAGCGAAGTCGCTACTTCCCTGTTTGTCAGTCCCAAGACCGTGCATACCCACCGGCAACACATCATGGAAAAACTGGGACTGCGGACGACAACGGAGTTGATCCGGTTTGCGTTGCGTCAGGGTTTGATCAAGACCATTTAGTGCGCTTCCGTTAGCCGGTATTCGTACTTAACCACAGTTATTTTGAGGTCTCAAAAACACTGCAAACCACTCGCTGGATCATCTCCGGCGACAATTCGGGGTAAATGGGCAGGGCGAGGCTCTCCTTCGAAGCCGCCTCGCTGATTGGGAAATCTCCCGGCTTGTAGCCGAGATCTTTGAAGCAAACCTGAAGGTGGAGGGGAAGCGGATAGTAAACCTCACATCCGATTCCCTGCTGCCTGAGATGCGACATCAGGTCGTCACGCCGGGAGCTGCGAATGACGAACTGATTGTAGATGTGCCGCGAATTCGGAACCTCGTATGGCACTTCTATCGATGAGGCATTCGAAAAAGCCTCCCGATAAGAGGTCGCATTGCTTCGCCGGCCCTGGGTCCACCGATCCAGATACTTCAGCTTGACGCGGAGTACGGCAGCCTGAATCGCGTCGAGACGAAAGTTTCCGCCTAAAATCTCGTTGTAATATTTGTTCCGCGAGCCATGCATCCTCAATAACCGGAGGCGCTCCGCGAGACTGGCGTCGTTGGTCGTGACCATTCCCGCATCGCCGCAGCCTCCCAGGTTTTTCGAAGGAAAGAAGCTGAGGCATCCGATATCTCCAACCGATCCTGCGCGGCGCTCCTGCCGTTCCGCGCCGATCGCCTGAGCCGCATCTTCGATGACGAAGAGCTTGTGCCGGCGCGCAATTTCCAGGATCGGCGGCATGTCTGCCATTTGTCCGAAAAGATGTACCGGCATGACCGCGCGCGTGCGGCTGGTTATGCGGGCTTCAATGTCTGCCGGATCGATGTTGAAGGTCTTTCGGTCGATCTCCGCGAAAACCGGTTTCGCACCAAGGCGGGCAACGGCACCGGCTGTGGCAAAGAAACTATAAGGCGAGGTGATGACCTCATCCCCGGGCTGGATATCGATCGCCATCAATGCCGCTAGGACGGCATCCGTTCCCGATGAGACGCCGATCGCATGTGCGCATCGGGAGTAGGCTGCGATCTCCTGTTCGAGCGCCTCGACTTCCGGTCCAAGAATAAAGCGCTGCGATTCGAGAACGCGATCGATGGCCGCCCGAATCTCGTCTCGAATCGTTGCGTACTGGGCCTTGAGATCGAGCAGCGGTATTGGAGACTTCGCGGTCATCAAGACCGCTAGTCTAGCATGAGGGAGAAAGATTGGGCCGCAGCCCTACTTCCCGACCCACTCTGTTCCCTGGACGTAATACTCCTTCATCCGGCCCGTTGCCCCTGTCAGTGTGACTGCTCGAGCGGTGTCGTTCCCGGCGCTGATTGTGAAAACCGTTCCGTTCATCACGACGCCTGCGCCACATACAAAAGTGCCGTCAGCCCGAAAACTGCCGGTCATACCCAGCGTATTTCCGAAAGCTTCAGGCGTATCGTCCACGCCGGTGGGAAGGCCGAACGTATAGCCGGAGGGTAAGGTGACGCTGTCCAGCAGGCTCGTAGCACCACCTCTATGCTGCCGCGCTACGGTGATGACGTCAGGTCCAACAAACGCCACATTGACGGTACTCCGTTCGTCCACGGCCACCTGACGTGCATATCGGAGTTCTGCGATTACCATATTCGAGGCCTTATCCGCGTCGATCGCCGCTGCGGCCTGACGCATCTGGCTCACGGCAACAGTTGAGCCGCTCACGATCAACACCGCGACGACCATCATTTCAATCAAGCCGAATCCCTTGTCCCGTTTGCTCATGTTCATTACCCTGCGGTCCCCCTTGAAATGCCAAGCAACGAGAACTCCAAAGCGCTAAACGCAACGTTTACAACAGGGTCGGCAGGTACCGACATGATTCTTCAACGAATTTCGACGACGGACTCATCGAAAACCGAATGCTTTCCTTCGCCGTGACGTGAGGTTATTTTCAAAGCAATGCGTCTATTTCTGATATTCAACTTGTTTCTGTATGTCGCAGGCTGCGAAACGGGTTACCGGTCCGGGGGGACGTTCATTGGAGCAGTAATCTGTGAAGACGGCATCGTCGTCGCTTCCGATTCGCGAACAACATTCATGGATGCGAGCGGCCGAGCTTTCGGTTATGTCGATGGCATGCCGAAGATCTACGTGCAGGGCGGAGCTGCCGTCGCAATGTCCGGCCTCACCAGCCTCGAAGGAGAACTGTTCAGTTCGTTTGTGCGGCGGAATGGTTACCTGCTGGACCGGCCGGTCAACGAGATTCTGTTCGGCTTTCTGGTGTGGCTTCCTCTTGCAAACAGCAACGGCGTGGGATTGATCTCGGCAGGATTCGTGGATGGCAAGCCGATGGTCTGCGCAAAGTCGCCGATACTGCCGCAATCCTGTACGACTGCCGGGTACTCCGCGAGCAAGAACTCTCCATCACTGCGTGAAACTTTCACGAAACTGGGACGAATTCCGAAAACCGGCGAAGCGGCCGACGCATTAAGAGTCGCCATCGAGGAGTACTCGAGAACAGATCCGACAGTCGGCGGTGCAGTGAGCATCCTGAAGCTGACAAAAGGAGCGCCGGCTCAATGGCTGGCAAACCCGGCCACGGATAATGGATGGACGCGTGTTTGCCAGGTGGTGGACGAATACCGGGGAGGACGCGTCCGGATCATGCCTCTTAGCACGCAACAGGAACTCGATAAGTATCTGAATACAGCCTGCCCGAAATGAAAGAAGTAATTCGGGGACATAAGATCTGACCAATGCTCAATTCCCAATTCTCAGCCGATTAATTCGGGGGACAGACTCCGAATTAATCGGCTGAGAATTGGGAATTGAGCATTGGTCAGATCTTATGTCCCCGAATTACTTTCCGTGATACTCCTGCAGGCTTCGCACCTTCAGGCTCTCTCCCCGAAGTGCGCGGATTCCGTTGACCGCGGCAGCAGCGCCGGGGATGGTTGTGATGCACGGAACGTGATGATGAATCGCGGCGCGTCGGATCGCCTTCTCATCGAAAAACGATTCCCGGCCGAGAGGTGTGTTGATGATGAGGTCCACTTTGCCGCTCTTGATGTAATCGACAATATGCGGCCGGCCCTCATTCACCTTGTAAACAGTTTCGGCCTGGACGCCCGAGTTGCGCAGAACCTGAGCCGTTCCGCGGCTGGCGACGATCTTGAACCCCATTTCGACCAGGTCCGCCGCAATCTTTGATATGACGTTCTTGTCGTGCTGATTCACACTGATGAAGGCCACGCCGGACTTCGGCAGGACGGAACCGGCACTGATCTGAGCCTTCACGTAGGCTTTGCCGAAGGTGTCATCAATGCCCATTACTTCGCCGGTGGACTTCATTTCCGGACCGAGGATCGTGTCGACACCGAGGAAACGCGCGAACGGGAACACAGGTGATTTCACGCAATACTGATCCACCTTCAGTTCGCTCGACAAACCGAAGTCGCGCAGCTTTCGGCCGACCATCAGTTTGGCGGCCAGTTTCGCGAGCGGAACGCCGGTGGCTTTGCTGACGAAGGGCACGGTTCGCGACGCTCGTGGGTTCACTTCTAGGACATAGACGGTTCCGGCACGCACCGCGAACTGAATGTTCATCAGCCCGATCACGTTCAGCGCGCGGCCGAGCACAACGGTGTGCCGGCGAATGGTTTCGCGCAGATCTTCGCTCAATTGATATGTCGGCAGGACGCAGGAACTGTCGCCGGAATGCACGCCGGCCTCTTCGATGTGTTCCATGATTCCGCCGATCACAACCTGCTCGTCATCGCAAAGCGCATCGACGTCCACTTCGTAGGCATCTTCCAGGAACTTATCGATGAGAATAGGCCGCTCCCGGGAAACCTGAACCGCCGCGGTCATGTAGTTATCGAGCATGGATTCGTCGTACACGATCACCATGGCGCGGCCGCCAAGCACGTACGAAGGACGGACGAGGACGGGATATCCAATCTGCCGTGCAACGGCTCGCGCCCCTTCGAGCGTCACTGCCGTGCCGTTTTGCGGCTGCGGAATATTCAACTTCCGAAGCAGGTCGCCGAATCGTTTGCGGTCTTCCGCAAGATCGATCGATTCGGGGGACGTTCCGATGATCGGCACTCCGGCGTGCTGCAAGTCCAGAGCGAGGTTCAGAGGTGTTTGTCCGCCGAACTGCACGATCACACCGTGCGGTTTCTCCTGGTTGACGATGTGAAGAACGTCCTCCAGCGTCAGCGGCTCAAAGTAGAGACGGTCCGACGTGTCGTAATCCGTCGAAACTGTTTCGGGATTGCAGTTGACCATGATCGTTTCATAACCCTCTTCCTTGAGAGCGAACGAGGCGTGGCAGCAGCAATAGTCGAATTCGATTCCCTGTCCGATCCGGTTCGGACCGCTTCCCAGAATGATCACCTTCTTCGTATTGGAAGGCGCCCCTTCATCCTCATCCTCGTATGTTGAGTAAAAATACGGCGTGTACGACTCGAATTCGGCCGCACACGTATCGACACGCTTGTAGACGGGAATGATTCCGTAGTCGGCTCGCTTGGCGGCAACTGCGTTGGGCTTTGTTCCTACCAGCCTCGCAATATGGGAATCCGACAGTCCCGCGCGCTTGCCCTCCCGGAGAAGCTCGGTCGGCAGAGTCTCGAGTTTATACGCCGAGACCTCTTTCATCAGATCGGCGATTTCCTTCATCTCGTTCAGGAACCAGGGATCGATGTGAGTCATCTCGACCAGTTCGTCGATACTGAAACCACTACCCACGGCGTGTAAAAGATAAGGGATACGGTCCGGCGTGGGCGTGATGAGCTTCTGGCGGATGCGATCCTTGTCGATGACTTCGGAGCCGGGTTCCTTGCCGGTCTCGAGCGATCGCACTCCTTTGAGAAATGCTTCTTTGAAAGTCCGGCCGATGGCCATGACTTCTCCGACGGACTTCATCTGAGTGCCGAGTGTGGGATCCGATTCCGGAAACTTCTCGAATGCCCACTTTGGAATCTTGACGACGACATAATCGAGCATCGGCTCGAATGAGGCCGGCGTTTTCTTCGTGATGTCGTTTGGGATTTCGTTCAGCGTATAACCAACGGCGAGCTTGGCTGCGATTTTCGCGATCGGGAAACCGGTCGCCTTCGATGCCAGCGCCGAGCTTCGCGAGACGCGGGGATTCATTTCGATGACCGCGAGGCTCCCGTCCTTCGGATTCACCGCGAACTGGATGTTGGAACCGCCCGTCTCGACGCCGATCCGGCGAATGACTGCCGCCGCTGCATCACGCAGGCGCTGGTACTCCCTGTCTGTCAAGGTCTGAGCGGGAGCGACCGTGATCGAGTCGCCGGTGTGAACACCCATGGGATCGAAGTTTTCGATCGAGCAGATGACGACCACGTTGTCCTTCAGGTCGCGCATGACCTCCAGCTCGAATTCTTTCCAGCCGATGACGGATTGTTCAATGAGTACGGTGTGCACGGGGCTCAGATCCAGGCCGCGCTGAACGATGCTTTCAAGTTCTTCGCCGTTGAATGCGATACCGCCGCCGGTACCGCCCAGCGTGAACGATGGCCGGATGACGGCAGGAAATCCGATGCTGTCGATAACCCGCTGCGCCTCTCGGATGTCGCCGACAACCTCGCTGTTCGGAGTGGCAAGTCCGATCGCTTTCATCGCCTGTTTGAACAGGAGGCGGTCTTCAGCCATCTTTACGGCGTCGGCTTTGGCGCCGATCATCTCGACTTTGTACTCGTCAAGGACACCGCTGTCGGAAAGTTCCACAGCGATGTTCAGCGCCGTCTGTCCTCCGACAGTCGGAAGCAGCGCGTCCGGCCTCTCGCGCTTGATGATTGCTTCGACGAATTCCTTCGTCAGCGGCTCGATGTATGTGCGCTGCGCCAGTTCGGGATCGGTCATGATGGTCGCCGGATTCGAGTTCACGAGGACGACCTCGTATCCCTCTTCGCGCAGGGCCTTGCAAGCCTGCGTGCCCGAGTAGTCGAATTCGCACGCCTGCCCGATCACAATCGGGCCGGAGCCGATGATAAGGATTTTCTTGATGTCAGTGCGTTTTGGCATCCCGCATCATTTCGAAGAATTTGCTGAACAAATAATACGAATCATGCGGCCCGGGGGAAGCCTCGGGATGATACTGAACGCTGAAAGCCGGAATTGAACGGTGTTCCAGACCCTCGCAGGTGTTGTCGTTCAAGTTCACGTGAGTAACGTTGATGTCGTTCAGATTCAAGGTTTCGGGATCGACCGCAAAACCGTGATTCTGCGCGGTGATCTCCACCTGCTTCCGCTCGACGTTCAACACGGGATGGTTCCCGCCGTGATGACCGAACTTCAGCTTATAGGTGCGGCCGCCAAGCGCGAGGCCAAAGATCTGGTGCCCCAGGCATATTCCGAAAAACGGCTTCCTGCCCAGCAGGTGCCGGACATTCCTGATCGCATAATCCACCGCCTCCGGATCTCCCGGTCCATTCGAGAGGAAGATTCCATCCGGTTTCAGAGCGAGGACGTCGTCCGCCGCCATGGTCGACGGCACGACCGTCACGCGCGCGCCGCAGCGCGTAAGATTTCGCAGGATGTGGGATTTGATACCGAAATCGTAGGCGACTACATGAAATGAAGAAGGTTCAAATTCAGCAAGCGCGGAAAACTCGATGAAGTTGACGTTCTTGTCCGCATTCTCGTATGGCTTCTCTACCGTCACCTTGCTGGCGAGATCCCACCCGACCATTTCCGGAGCCTTCTGAACCTTCCTCAGAAGCGAAGCTTCGTCATGGTCGACAAGCGACACGATGCCTCGCATCGAGCCTTTCAGGCGGATATGACGCACCAGCGCGCGGGTATCGATATCCGAGATGACCGGTATGCGGCTCTTCGTCAGGTAGCTGTCGAGTGTTTCGGTGCTTCGCCAGTTACTCGGCAATGGCGAAAGACGCCGCACAATGAATGCTTCAAGGAAAGGCTTTCGCGATTCGATGTCTTCGGGATTGATGCCGGTGTTGCCGATCAGCGGATACGTCATCGTGACGATCTGGCCGGCATAGGACGGGTCGGTAAGAATTTCCTGGTAACCCGTCATCGACGTATTGAAAACGACTTCACCCACGGCCTCGCCTTCAAAGCCGTGTCCGTTGCCTCGAAAAACACGCCCGTCTTCGAGCAGCAACGTCGCCTGTCTTTTCAATCCAAAGTTCCCATCTTACTTACTGGCCAATACCGGAAGACGGCTTTACCGTAGATGTATTTCTCGGGCACCAGTCCCCACATGCGGCTGTCATTGGACTGATTTCGGTGGTCGCCCAGAACATAGTAATGTCCCGGCTCGACATAAATGGGCGGATACGTCCGGTGATCAATGAATTCAGGATTGATGTACTGCTCGTCGAGGGCTTTGTCGTTAACGTAAACGATTCCCCGCCGGACTTCGACGACGTCGCCCGGCATTCCGATGACGCGTTTGATGTAAGACTTCGTCGGATCCAGCGGATACCAGAAAACGACGATATCCTTCCGCGCGATTTTTTCAATCCTGTAAACGAATTTGTTGACGAAGATGCGTTCCTGATCGACCAGCTCAGGCAGCATGCTGGTCCCCTCGACTTTGACAGGCTGGTAGAGGAACACGACGATCATGATCGCCGTGCCGATTGCGAAGAATACGTCGCGGGCCCAGCCGCGAATTTCACCGACTACGTTCGACAGTGTTCGACTATCGGTCTCGCTCGGCGAGACTTGTTCAACTGCGGGCTCTGTTGTCATGAGTGTTACTTGGAAGGTCCTTTACTAAAAAATGGCAGGGGTATTTTAGCCGATTCCTGCCGTCATTTCCATAGGCGGAATTCTTTTGTAAGCCCAAAAACCAGGCCCGCCCGGGGATCCAGGCGCGTCAAGCCGGCCGTGGCGCCGACGTCCCAGCGGACCCCGGCGGCCCGTAACTGTATGCCCAGACGGACCTGGCCGTGGTCCTCGCCCCCCGGGGTCGGGTGCGGCCTGGGATTTTCCTGGCCGTTCCACTCCGAAAGCAGGCTGATTCTCGGGCTTATTGGAAGTATCGCCGCCACGCCGTAGGTCAAAACATCCTGCTGGGCCCGGACCCGTACGGTATCCGTGAGTATTCCGAGGCCTATATTACCGAACAAAAATGCCCGGCCGACGTTCTTGCCGGCAAGGAAACTGGCGAAAAAGCTCATCGAATTGGTCCCGATGCCCTTTGCATCGTTGCTGTTGGGCAGGACAACGGTAGGCCGAAAGCTGACGATGGGAAGGACCGGTGTCTCGTCCAGTATCTTGATTTTTGTGGAAAGCGAGAGGTCTCCCCAATCATTGCGCCTGCCGTTTTCCTTGAGGCGCAGGAAGTTCTGGAATACGCCGTCCATTTGGAATTCAGCCCGGGGCCCCAGCGCAAAATTGAGGCCCGTGTCGAAGGCCTGGAACTCATTCCCTTCAAGACCCGAAAGCGGAAAGCGGACACGCCGGAAGTACCCAAAACCGGTTTCAGTGATGAGAGCGCCGTTCGCGATAATACGGGGATCTTCAGTCACCAGGGGACGCTGCTGGGCGAGCGCAGGAAGAGGAATCAGCCACAAAAGGCACAAGAGGCACAAAATTCTGTGCCTTTTGTGGCTATTCCCCCAGCTCATATCGGATCAGGGAACCGCCAACGATCGCTGCTGTTTCCGCTTTGAGGATAGCCGCTCCAAGTGACACCGTATGAAAACCCTGTTCGCGCGCCGCAGCCAATTCCTGATCCGACCAACCACCCTCCGGTCCGATCAGATATAGCGCCGGCGAGCCCGCGAGAGCCGACTTTAGCGGACCACCGTCGCGTTCCGCAAACATTATCTTGGAGGCAGCGGGGATCGAGAGCACCTGTTTGAGCGTCATCGGTTCATCGAGCGCGGGCAGGTAATACCGCTTCGACTGTTTTGCCGCTTCGATCACAATTCGAAGCCATCGATCGTGTCTGCTGCCGGGAGCAAGATTGGATCTCGACGCCGCGAACGGCACAATCCGCGTGACTCCAACCTCGACAGCCTTTTCGAGCGCCAACTCGAACGCAGCGATCCTGATCATTGCCATTGCCAGGATCAATTCAATGGAACCGCGCGGCATCGGGCGCGATTTCAGCAACCTCACAACAGTCTCATTCTTACCAACGGACTCAACGCTGACCTCCCACACGTTCCCCTTACCGTCGAACACTTCGAGAAGTTCATTCCGTTCGGCGCGCGCGACAGTGAGATGACGGTGTTCTTCACCGATGATGGACAGAGTGTCGCTTTTGAAGGCAGGTTCAGGAATGTAAACGGATCTAAGCGACATGCTTTTCGGCGATGAGTGCCAGCCACTCACCCCTGGTGAGTTCCTCATGGATGGTAAAGCCGAAGCGCTCGATGACCTCACAAATTTCTTCGCGTTGCTCCTGAAGAATGCCCGAGAAGATCGCAATGCCGTGAGGCTCGAGAACGCGATCGAATTCTTCAAAGAGGCCGATGATGAGATCGGCTGTCAGGTTCCCCAGTACCAGGCGCACCGACCCGCTTTTCACCGCGTCGACGGAGCCCGAAAACGTCCAGACTTCGGCTTCCGCATTGCGTTCGATGTTCGCGTGCGCAACCTGCACGGCCACCGGGTCGATGTCGCAAGCGATCACTTCCCTGGCGCCGAGAAGCCGCGACACGATTGCCAGAATTCCCGAGCCCGTACCCACGTCGAGAACCACCTGGTCGGGCTCAATCCATCGCTCCAGCGCCTCCACGGTGAGCTGTGTCGTCTCGTGCGTTCCCGTGCCAAAAGCCTGGCCGGGATCAATGCGGATGGGTAACCGGTCGTGCGGACACCTGGACTCCTCCCAACTGGGAATCACAAAGAAGTCATCTCCGATTGGAAAGCTCCTGTACGACTTCTTCCACTCTCCAGTCCAGTCGCACTCTTCCACCACGCTTCGCGAAATGGCGGGAAACCTCCGGCTCGACCGATCAAACACCGTCCGGACCTGCTTTTCGACTTTTTCAAGATTGGATCGCGGCTCGAAGTACAGGAGGAGCCGGGTGACGCCGGATTCCGGAACGGGGATTTCCCACACTCCAACGACACCATCGTCGGAAAGCTCGCCGATAACGGCATCTTTGAGATCGTCCGGAACATCGACCGTGAGCTGGTTCCAAGACATTGGGATTATCAGCCGCGAATGACGCCAATGTCGGAACGTTGGCGGGTTCCGCGGCTATGAAAAGATCTCTTTTACCCTTTCCAATATCTTCTTCTGGATTGGCTTGTTCTCCACCCGGATCATATCGGAAAGTTTCGCCAACAGATCCTTCTCGTCCCGGCTAAGCTTGGTCGGGACGGTCACATCCACGGTCACGTAAAGGTCTCCGCGAGCGGAGCCCCCGCGCTTCGAGATTCCTCGGCCCTTGATTCGAAACGTCGAACCCGTTTGAGTGCCGGCTGGAATTGACAATTTCTCTTCCTCGTGTTCGAGAGTGGGAATCATGATTTGCGCGCCCAAAGCCGCCTGAGGAAACGTGATGGGAATGTGGCAATAGAGATCATGTTCGCGGCGTTCGAAGAATTCGTGCTCCTGAACATTGACAAAAACGTACAGATCTCCCGTGGAACCGCCTTTGCCGCCGGCGTCGCCTTCACCGGATATACGCATCTTGGAACCCGTATCGATTCCAGCGGGGATCTTCAGGTCGAGCGTCCGTTCCCGGACCACGCGGCCTTCTCCATGGCAAAGGTTACAACGGTTTTTGATGAGCTGTCCGGTACCGTGGCATTGGCTGCAGGTGCGCGTGATGGCGAAGAAGCCTTGCTGGAAACGCACCTGGCCATAGCCGCTACAGGTCGGACAAGTGGTCGGGCCCGAGCCCTTCTGCGCGCCGCTGCCATTGCATTCCGAACAGGTTTCGTGGCGTGGAACTTTGATCTTGGTGGTTGTTCCGAATGCGGCTTCCTCGAAGGTCATCTCGATGTCGTATCGAAGATCCGCGCCCCTCTGAACGCGGCTGCCGCGGCGGCTGGCGCCGAAGAAGTCGCCGAACCCGAAGATATCGCCGAGAATATCGCTGAAGTCGGCAAATACGTTCGGATCGAATCCGAAACCGCCGCCCGCGGCGCTACCCACGCCGGCATGCCCGAAGCGGTCGTATTGCCCGCGTTTCTGCGAGTCGCTCAGGACCGAGTATGCTTCGGCAGCTTCCTTGAATCTTTCTTCGGCTTCTTTGTTATTCGGATTGCGATCCGGATGGTGCTGAAGCGCAAGCTTGCGATAGGCGCTTTTGATTTCCTGTTCGGAGGCGTTGCGCGTAACGCCGAGTACGTCGTAATAGTCGCGTTTTCCGTTCAATCGTTAACCTTTTCTTTGGAATTGGGACACGCCTAATCCTTCTTGACTGAGACGCTCACCATGGCTGGCCTTAGAAGGCGGCCGTTGAGCGTATATCCTTTGCGCATTTCTTCAATGACAGTGTTCTCTTCCACTTCGTCAGTAGCCTGCGTAGCGACCGCCTGATGAAAATTAGGGTCGAATTTCGTTCCTTTTGCCTCGATCGGCTTCAATCCAAAACGTCCCAGCGTGTCCACGAGCTGCTTGTAAATCAGCTCGAGTCCGCGCAACACCTCTTCCTTGCCGGAGCCTTCGGAAGCCGCGTTTCGGAGCGCGAGCTCGAAAGAGTCGAGCGTACCAAGCAACTCTTTCATCACGTCCGAGGAAGCGAATTGGACAAATTCCGACCTTTCGCGATCAATGCGCTTCTTGTAATTCTCGAACTCCGCCTGTTTGCGAAGCAGGCGGTCGAGCAGGCTATCTCGTTCTTCCTTCAGGGCTTGAATTTCCTGTGTATCCTGGGCCGCCTGATCGGCGGCAAGTTCGTTATCTCCCATATCTGCAATTATAAGGGGTTTTATGCGTTTGTCAGGCGTTGATCATCTCGCTCACGATTCGGCCGAGATAACCCACAAGCGAAATGCCGCGTTCGTATTCCATACGCGTCGGCCCGATGATTCCGAGGAATCCCGTCGTACGGTCATTCGACGCGTAGGAAGAAGTAATAAAGGTGAAATCGCGCATGCTCGGGATCCCAAGTTCCGAACCGATCGCGATCGTCACGCCCTCAGGCGGGTTGGACGAAATACACTCGTTCAGAATTTTCACCAGCCGTCCCTTCTCTTCAAACATCTGGAACAGCATCCGCATGCGCTCCACATCCGCAAATTCCGGCTGGTTGAGAATATTCGATGTGCCTTGCAGGTAGAGGCCGTGGTCATCCGCTTCCGCATCCAGGCTGGCGCGCCACGCGCGAAGCAGCGACACCACACGATCGAAGAACACCCGTTCCGCCTGCATCATCTCGAGCAGATCGTTCCGGATCTGCATCAGACTCTTATTGGCAAATTTTTCGACGAGATAGTTCCCGGCCCGGTTGAGTTCGTCCTGCGTGTAGCGGTCTGCAACCCGAATCAGTTTCCTCTCGAGCAGTCCGGACTTCGAAACCAGGATGACGAGAACCTTGCCCTCACCAAGATCCACAAACTCGATGTGCTTCAGGATGGTGGCGGCCATCGGCGGGGTGATGACAATGCCCACGTTTTTTGAAATCGTTGAAAGCACGTAGGAAGCGCGGGCCATCACATCTTCAGGTGTGTCGCTTTCTGCAAGCATCCGGCCGATGTAAAGTTTGTCGGATTTGCTGACCTCGCCGGAGTCGGCAAGATGGTCAACGTAAAATCGGTAACCCCTCTCGGACGGAATACGGCCGGCGGAAGTGTGCGGCTGCGTGAGGAGACCCGCTTCTTCGAGATCTGACATGACATTCCGAATCGTGGCGGGGCTCAGCTTCCAGCCAATCGCTTTCGAAAGCGTCCTCGAGCCGACCGGCTCGCCGGACGTGATGTAGGACCGGATGATTAGTTTGAGAATCTCCTGGCGCCTTTCATCGACGTCGCGGACACCCTCTTTAGTCTGCATAACGACTTTTTATAGCATCCGTGTCCAGATGTGGTCTAGTCCGAATTGCGAATCCGGAAGTCGATGGAAAAATAGTCCTGGAAGGCCCGGCTGAACGCACCCGTAAGTTGCTCGATGGAAGGCCTTTCCGGAAGGAACTCCGCCACACCGGCCATTTCCCTCTCCAAAGTAGACGCGTCCGGGAGGCGGGTGGCGCGGGCAAGAACCTCGCGGTTGCAGGTGATGGGCATGGAGCCGTGCTGGAGGAAGCTATGGCGGACCCGGCGCTGGGCGCTGCCGACAATCTTGCGGCCGCCGGCCATTAATTCGTATCTCGCCGGCGAGAGGAAGCACGGCGGATCGCCCCCGTGCGCGGCCGCCGTTGTTTTTCGAGTGTCGGGCGCCAGCACGGCCGGAACACCCAGACGGGTGTAGCCCAGACACAGCGCCTCGGAAACGCGTTTGTAGTTTCCATAAATAGTGTCGCCGAAACAGGAGGAGTCGTTGGAAATCACAGCGTAGGTCAATTCGTCGTCGTGGAGAACGGCTCGGCCTCCGGTCGGCCGGTGAACGACGTCGATGCCGTTTGCGCTGCAGTATTGCGCGTCGACAGCTTTATCGATCGTTTGATTCCGCCCAAGCGAGACCGTCGGGCGGAGCCATCCATAGAAGCGAACGATTGTACGGAGATCGGAAGAAGCGTCGACCTCATCGAGCAGCGCCGCATCGATCGCCATATTGCTGATGCCGTCGATCGGGCCGTCGATGATGAGTTCCCACAAGGCCATGTTTCAAATCAAACCACAAGAAGCACAAGAGGCACAAAAGGGTGAAGCCCTTTTTGTGCCTCTTGTGCTTCTTGTGGTTTCTGATCCCTTCTTACGGAATCGTAACCGCCAGGAATCCCGACTGGTATCGATTCGTCGTCGGATTGCGCTGCATAATCATGAACGCGACATCCGTCCCGGATTTCAGAAGTCTTTCGGCACGTCTGAAGTCATCGACGTTTCGGATATCGACTTTCTGATTACCGGCGATGATCCGCGTAATGATCATTCTGGGCGCAAGACCGGCGTCTTCCCCAATACTGCCGGAATCGACGGAGGAAATAATCACGCCCTCAGCCGAATCCAGTCTGAGCTGACGCGCGAGCTCCGGCGTAATCGGCTGGACGCGGATGCCGAGTCGTTCCTGAGCGGTTTCGCTCTGGTCGTTGTTGTCCGGAACCTCATTGGTCGCCCGGCCGCTGACCACTTCTGCGCGGTCGACGACGGCGATTGACACTGTCTGTTCCTTGCCTTCACGATTGATCTTCGCTCGAAGCGTACTTCCGACCGAGGCGTTCGCCACTACATCCAGAAGCACAGTGCCGCCGGTGATCTTTGTTCCGTTGATTTCGGTAATGACGTCACCCGGCTGGATGCCCGCCTTTGCAGCAGGGCCGCCCTCAAGGACGTTCTGGACGACCACACCGCACTCGGACTTCAGGCCGAAGGCACGGCATAGCGCCGGATCCTCGTTGTATCCGACACCGACGCCACCGCGTGTGACCTTGCCGCTCATCACGATCTGGTTATAGACCTTTGCCGCCGTATTCGAAGGCAGGGCAAATCCCAGACCTGCAGATTGGCGGGTTTCCGAAATGATGGCGGTGTTGATGCCGATCACCTCGCCCGCCATATTCACCAGCGGACCCCCGCTGTTCCCAGGATTGATGGCGGCGTCCGTCTGAAGAAAACTCTGAAACTGGTTGCTCGTTCCGGCAATATTCTGCCGGCCCTTGGCGCTGATGATGCCCGCTGTCACGGTGTGATCCAGACTGAACGGGCTTCCGATGGCCAGCACCCAGTCCCCGACTTTTACTGCATCAGAGTTACCGAGCCGGGCGACCGGTAAATCCCGGTTGACATCAATCTTGATCACCGCCAGGTCCGTCTCGGAGTCGCTGCCGATGAGCTTCGCCTGATGCTCGGACTTGTCATCGAGCCGGACCATAATCTTCGTGGCCTTATCGACGACGTGATGATTCGTGAGAATGTATCCGGCCTTGTCGACGACGAAGCCGGTACCAAGGTTGCGCGCCTTGCGATCCGGAGCGTCCGGCGTACCGCCGAAGAAGTCGAAGAGATCAAATGGATCGACATTGTTCCGGTCGCGCTGGTTGTTGCGCCCGCGCACCGGGGTCTCGACGGTTGCTTCCGTGTTGATGTTGACCACCGCGGGATCCAGGTTCGCAGCGATCTGCGAAAACGCATTCGAAAGTGAAACCGGGTCCGGGATCACCAGGGCGGCTGACTTTTGCAGCTCGCCCGTCGCTTTGACCCCACCCGACACAATCGTCCCAATCACTACACCGATCGTCAGGGTTGCAATGATCAAGGTGAGATAAAGCAATCTTTTTTGAGTCATAGCTCTTACCTTTCGTCGCTTTTTAAGATGCCTTGAACTGAGGAATTATACCCACGAGCACCGAAGTAATATCAAGCCAACAACAGCGAATCTTTTTTGACGCATCAACACCGATTTGGTTTCATTACTGAGCGGGTGCCGGAACCCGTCGCCGCAATCTTTGCAACCGTTCTTCGGCGGCTCGCAGAGTCTCTTCTCTTTTGCAAAATGTGAACCGGATAATGTCCTTGCCGGCAGCCGGATTCTTGAAGAAGCTGCTTCCCGGCACGGTGGCCACGCCGATATCTGTAACCAGGAAGCGGGCAAACTCCACGTCGTTCGGGTAACCCCAGTTTCCAATGTCGCACATGACATAGTAGGCGCCCTTTGGCAGCATGGGATTCAGGCCGGCCTCGGTCAACATCTTCATAAGGCGATCGCGGCGCTGCTGGTAGTGTTTGGCCAGATCCTCGTAATACGAGTCCGGCAGGCCAAGGGCTGTTGCGCCGGCTTCCTGCAAGGGAGCCGGAGCGCCGACTGTGACGAAGTCATGCATCTTCCGAATCGCGCCCGTAATCCCCGGCGGAGCGATGATATACCCGACCCGCCAGCCCGTCACGCTGTATGTCTTGGACATCCCATTTACGACAATGGTCCGCTCCCGCATGCCGTCGAGCACGATCGGAGAAACGTGTTTCTCGCCGTCATAGATGATGTGCTCGTAGATTTCGTCCGTGATGGCCAGAACATCCCACTTCTGGCAAAGCTCGGCAATCAGCTGGAGTTCCTGGCGCGTGAAGACCTTACCGGTCGGATTGTTCGGCGTATTAATAATGATGGCTTTCGTATTGTTGTTGAAGGCCGCCGCGAGTTCTTTTTCATCGAAAGACCAGTTCGGCTGGTGGAGTTGTACGTACCGTGGCGTGGCGCCGGAGATAATTGCGTCGGGGCCGTAGTTCTCGTAGAAAGGCTCGAATACGATGACTTCATCGCCAGGATTGATGACGGCCAGCAGCACGTCGATCATCGCTTCGGTGGAACCGCACGAGACAGTGATCTCCCGTTCCGGATCGATGTCGATCCCCATGAACTTCTTCGTCTTGTACACCAGCGCATCGCGGAAGTTCTTCGCACCCCACGTTATGGCGTATTGATTGATGTCCGCGAAAATCGCATCCGCAGCGGCCTTCTTCAAGATTTCGGGAGCTCCAAAGTCGGGAAACCCCTGCGACAGATTGATCGCTTGATGTTCCAGGGCCAGACGCGTCATTTCGCGAATGACCGATTCGGTAAACTGAGCAGCCTTGTGTGAGATGGGTTTGTTGAACATTTATGATTTCATCGGGCCAGGATACGCGTCGCCAAGAAGTGAACCGTGACCCTCGCAGAGTATGCGGATAAGTTCTTCGTGAAAGTAATCGTGGTCCGCAAGAGCGGCGGGGGAAACCCGCTGGTTATATTGCTCGCGGCCCTGATCGATCTCCTTCCGTAACCGTTCATAGATATCGCGGTTCTGCCGGCCTACCTTCAACTCATCCTCGTGATACAGCTTGATCTCCGATACTAACAATCTCGCGGTCCTGCGCGCTTCGGTTTGAACTTTCAGAGCGTCGAGCGCACTCAGGGACTCACTTGCTTCCGTTGCCGACGGGGTTGGCGTCGGAGGGGCTGGCACCGGAGGGGCTGGCACCGGAGGAGTCGGCGCCGGAGGAGTTGGAGCTGGAGGAGTTGGAGGAGTCGGAGCCGGGGGATTTGGCGCTGGAGGATTCGGGGCCGGAGGTTTGGATACGGCAGGAGTGGGCGTCGGAGCATTCGCCGGAGCCGGAACCGGCGTGGGCTTGAGCGCCACTTCCGGCTTTGCAACAGAAGCTCGCAGCCTCAGGCCGAAGATCTCGATAGCGTGCTCCATCGCCGAAACCAGGAAATCCAAAGCTTCCGTCTTGTACGGCTGCGCTGCGCACGCCGCCGCTACCTTCTTGCCGCGAACCGTCACGATTCTGAAATAGAACTCGGGATCTGTCGTTTGCTGGGAAATGATCTCGGGAAATGCGGCTTTGCCGCGTGTTTTCCAAAGCGCGAGTCCGTCAGTCTTCGCGACGTAGACGGCAAGAGCAGGAGCAAACTGTTCGGTCAACTTCAGAAAACGCGCCAGAATTTCGGGCTGCGAGGTTGCCTCTCCCAACAGCTTCTGCGCCTCTGCAAAAATGCGCCATTGATCGAGCTGTTCCTGAAGACGCGCGAGCTCCGTGGCGGCTTCCGACTTCAGCGCGGCGGTCGATTGCTCGAGAGTTTTCCTGAATTGCTCGTTGAGTTCCTCGGTAACCTGTTTTCGAGTGGTTTCGCGAACATCGGCGACGGCCCGTTGCAGTTCGGCTTCGGCAGTCTCTTGTTTTGCCGTTTCCGCTTCCCGCACAGCCAGCTGAAGCCGTTTCTGGAACTCCTGCTCCAACGCCTGCCGCGTTTCGTCGATGACCCGGTCCAGTTCGGCCGTAAGCGCCGGCGACAGGGCCTCCAGTACGCGGTCCAACGCTTGCGTTTTCAACTCCATGCGGGAATTATACAGGAATTGACAGATCTTTTATCCGCGCCTATATACAATAAGGTAGTCTCTCAGGAGGGGGCGCACCGGTTTCGACGGGGACGCAGAAGTAAGAGATGCATACCGAGGCCCATGACCTCGTAAAAACGTGGAAACTATTAACTGCTGACTATCAACCAGCATTAGCTGCTTAACACCAGCTAACGTCCTTGACTAGTTCGCCTGTAGGTTAGTTAAAGGGCGTCACTTTTTGCAGGATAGTCCCGCGCAGCTGGCCCGGCGGCGTGGGGCGAAACTCAACGGGCTGGTGTTCCGGCCAGGTTGCAGGTTCCTTTAGGTCGGGGCACGAGACAAATCGGAACCCGATAAGTATGTAGACTCTCTTGCGGAACGTTTTCGGACGCGGGTTCGATTCCCGCCGCCTCCATACCCGTAAGTTATATATATAACAAGCAAGTTCCGCAGGGCGCGGGACACGGGTACGGTCCTATTTTTGCGCCGGAAAGTAGCTACCTGGGTACGGCCTTTGCAAACAACTCAACGGTCGAGAAGTTCGCAGATCCTGCGATCCCATGTCCGCCACCAGGCGCGAGCGAGGCGAGCCCGACCTCGTCGACCTTGCTCAGGTCGGGGTTTTTCACCTCGAGCATGACCACGACCTTCTGCGGGTCCAGCCTGTACCACTTCATACCGGAGAACGCGATTTCCACCTGAACGAATTCGCCGTCCGTGGAGATAGCCCGGCTGCCAACAGCGAGCATGCCGTCCGCGAACTTCACCACGGGATAGAGCGTGTGGATCGCGTTGGTTCGCACGATCCAGCGCAACCGCGCAAGGCCTGTCAGATCGAGATAGTACCGCTTGTCCCGGAGCGTCAAGGCGACCGGTGAGGTTGCGAGCCCGGTCCACAGATCGATGCGGCCTTCGTGTTCGGCCGCGCGAACCGGCGCTGATCCCGCACCATACAGCTTCGCCTCGAGCCGGTCGTTGGTGACGACCTCCGGCGTGAAGCGCGTGTTCTCGTCGGTTGCGGCACTCTCGTGCCTCGGCAGCCGCCAGTCCTCTCTGAATAAGAGAGGCGGTCGAACAGCCGGCGTGGTCTGCGGCGGTGCTGACGAAACCGTGCCTCCAAGGCCGAAGGCGAGCAGCACGAGAGCCAGTAATCTCATGGCCATAATGTTACTTCTCCCGAAAGGATAATGGCGATCAAGGCGGTTGCCGCTTCGCGGTCCAACGAATTACTTCAGGTGCTGCGAGAACTTCTCGTTCTCTGCACAGATTTCATCGATGAGCTCCGCATCGGCGGCGAACTGCTGCCGCAGTGTGACAGTCCACGGCTTCGTATAGGCTTTAGGATCATCCACAGTTACTTCGATTTCGAGATGTCCGAAATCGGGCCGCCGGATCCGCTCACGAACCTTTGCGGCCTCAGTGATGACGCTGCCGTCCCAGTCGATCCAGAGGTCGTCGCGAAATCCAATCGTGTCGACTACCAGCGTGTCGCCAGACCACGTGGCCGACGAATACCCCTGCCACGAAGGATTTGGATCCTTCGGCAACGGACGGCCATCAGTGAATACCTGGCGGTAAACGCCATTAAACTCGTTGAGCATCACGAGAAGATTCGGCGTGTGGACAAACTTGAGATAGTGAGGGAGCCCATAGGCACGCAGAAACAGATCGGGAAGGCACCTGATGTGTGGATCATCTTTCGCCAGGGTCGAAATGCGCTCTTGAACCAGTGCCGCGAGCCACGGTTGATACGGTAACCCGCCAGGCAGGTCCACGCCCATGTTGATACCTTCTCGCGACATCGTTGGTCCTCGCACCGGACACTTTAGTGAAGGGGGAGCAAGCTGGAGAAGCTTGCTGACGCTCACCGGACCTCCCACACCGCAGGCCGGGTCTGCGGTCATCCAGACTCCCGACAAATCTGGCTTGCCATTCGCCAGGCGTGGCGTCGCCGCCGACAGATCGACCTCTCCGCCTGGCGTCCGCGGAGCTCCTGGACTTGGATACTTAAACCACTGAGCGCCTAACGGCGCAGATGTCCCAGCCACGACCACAACTAACATGACCGCCGCTATCGCGTTGAAAGATTGCGCCACGCGAACTCTCCCTTGAAGGAAATATTTGGAATAAAACGAGGAAACCAAACTCGTAGAGGTTGACGGACTCGGCGCAACCGCATCAAACCGTCAGCGCAGCAAGCAACGCGCCGATATTCTGCGTGTTCTCCAGCACCCAGAGCGATTGTAGGGCGGCATCGGTTTTCTCGCGCGGCCAGCGCTTGCCGATATTGCCGCGGAATTTGCGGTCGATGTCCGGCCTTTGCATTGGCCTGCCCGCGAAGCCGGGAATGTCGTTGACCTCTCGGCTGACGCGCTGCCCATCGGCCAA
>Ga0137397_10000062_pt1 | contig 65405 bp, 63 predicted proteins | sample czorhiz116metaG_FD_106658 | JGI IMG/M metagenome (GOLD analysis project Ga0137397, IMG submission 106658) | Vadose zone soil microbial communities from Angelo Coast Range Reserve, California, USA - czorhiz1.16 metaG | ecosystem: Environmental > Terrestrial > Soil > Vadose zone | place: USA... | reverse complement strand
TCTACGTGTACAGCCGCAGGGTCGAGGAGAACATGGTGATCGCCCAGGACCCGCTGCCGGAGAGCGCCGGGCTGCGCGACGCCAAGGTCGCCATGCTCGTGAGCCGCGGCGCCCGGCCGCGGGCCTACGTGATGCCGTACCTGGTCGGCCGCGGCGAGAACGAGGTGCTGGCGTTCCTGGCGCGCGCGGGCGTGCGCGTGGCGCCGCTGCGCCACGACCCGGGGAGCGGCGCGTCGCAGGGGGCGGTGACGTCGCAGGATCCCGAACCCGGGTACCCCGTGCGCAGCGGCGACCTCGTGACGCTCACCGTCGCCGGCCGGAGCCGGGACGGTGGCTAGGCTGCCCAAAGAGAAGGCGGACCCGGCGCGCTCCGCAGCGCGCCTGCCGGCCACCCCCGCGCTCGCGCCCTCGATCCTGACCGCCGATTTCGGTCACCTGGCCGACGAGATCGCCGCGGCCGAGGCGGGCGGTGCGGGGCTGTTCCACCTGGACGTCATGGACGGACATTTCGTCCCCAACCTGACGATCGGTCCCCTGATCGTGGAGGCCATCGACAGTCTGACCGGCCTGCTCCTGGACGTTCACCTGATGATCGAGCGGCCGGACCTCTACATCGAGCGTTTCGCACGAGCCGGCGCCAACATGATCTCGGTCCACCAGGAGGCCACGCCGCACCTGCACCGCACGGTGCAGCTCATCAGGGACTGCGGGGCCGCCGTGGGCGTGGCGCTCAATCCCTCGACCCCGCTCGCCACGCTCCACGACATACTGCCCGACCTCGACTACGTGCTCCTGATGTCGGTCGATCCCGGTTTCGGGGGCCAGCGCTTCATTCCCACGGTGATGACGAAGATCGCCTCGCTGAAGCGCCACATCGATGACTCGGGCGCGAGGGCGAGAATCGAGGTGGACGGCGGCATCGGGACCGACAACATCGTCGCGATCCGCGAGCACGGCGCCGATATCCTTGTCGCGGGCTCCGCGGTCTTCGACGGCCACGATCCGAAGGGACGCGCGCGTGCCCTGGCGGATCTCCTGAAGCCCGCGCGGCGGGGATGAGGAGGTGTCCGGCGGCGATGTCGTGCAGGTGAGGGTCCGCTACCCCGAGGTGGACCGCATGGGAGTGGCCCACCACGCGAGCCATTTCGTCTGGTTCGAGGTCGGCCGCACGGAGCTGATGCGGGCGAAGGGCGTCACCTACCGCCTCCTCGAGGACGACGGGATCTTCCTGCCCGTGATCGAGGCCGCCTGCGCGTATCACGCACCGGCGCGCTACGACGACCTGCTGCGGGTGGTCACGCGCGTCGAGGGCGCGGGCGCCGTGCGCATCGCCTTCTCCTACCGAGTCGAATCCGAGGCGGACGGCCGCCTGCTGGCGACCGGGACCACGAGCCACGCTGCCGTCGATCGCCGCGGACGGCCGCGCCGCCTGCCCGCGGCGCTCCGCGAGCTCCTGGCGTGACGGCCTCGTCGATCGATCTCCGCCTGCGCGTCCGGCGCCCGCTCGCGGCCGCGGCGCTCGCGCTCGCCCTGCTCGGCTCCACGGCCTGCGCCACGAATCACAAGAAGCAGCGGCCTCTCCTGCCGCCGCAGCAGGCCTACGATCTCGCCATGCAGAGGATCGCGAAGAAGCACTACTACACGGGCCGCACGATGCTGCAGGAGCTGATGCCGCGCGTTCCGCCGGACGATCGGGACATCCTGCCGAAGATCCAGCTGGGCATCGCGGACGCCTATTTCAAGGACGGCGGGCAGCTCAACTACGGTGAGGCGCTCAACTCGTTCCGCACCTTCCTGACCTATTATCCGAACCACGAAGAATCGGCCCGCGTCCAGTACATGGTCGGCATGTCGCTGTTCCAGCAGGCGCTCTCGCCGGACCGCGACCAGACGCTCACGCTGCAGGCGATCCAGGAGTTCGAGAAGGTGGAGACCGTCTACCCGACGAGCCCGTTCGTCGCGCAGGCCAAGAAGAAGATCATCGCGTGCCACGACCGCCTGGCGGAGCACGAGCGCGTCGTCGCCCGCTTCTACCAGAAGCGCAAGAAATACAATGCCGCCATCGATCGGTACCGCACGATCCTCGACCGCTACCCTCAGTACAACCGGACGGCCCAGGTGCTGTTCGACATCGGCACCTGTCTTCTGGCGGTGGGCAATCGTCCGGAGGCCGAGGAATTCATCGGCCGGCTGCTGCAGGAACAGCCGGACGGAAAGCTCGCCGCCCGGGCGAAGGAGATGCTCTCCGATTACGATCGCACGCAGCAGAAGGAAGCCCGCAAGGAGCACAAGGGATGAGCGCCGGGCGACCGCCGCTCACGGTCATCGTTCCGACCTTCAACGAGGAATCCACCCTGCGCGACTGCCTCGACTCGGTGCGCTTCGCGGACGAGATCCTGGTCGTCGACTCCTATTCGAGCGACGCGACCGTGGCCATCGCCCGCGAGCTCGGAGCGCGCGTCCTGCAGCATGAATACGTGTACTCGGCGAAGCAGAAGAACTGGTCGATCCCCCAGGCGACGCACGAGTGGGTCCTCCTGGTCGATTCGGACGAGCGCGTCACACCCGAGCTGAGGGATGAGATCCTGGCCCTCCTGGTCTCGGGTCCGCGGCACGACGGCTACTGGATCCTGCGGGCGAACCATTTCCTGGGCCGCCGCATCAGGCGGTGCGGCTGGGGGACCGACAAAGTCATCCGTCTGTTCCGTCGCGACGTCGCTCGCTACCAGGACCGCGAGGTGCACGCGGAAATCGATCTCCCCGGTCCGCTGCCGGTTCTCCGCCACCCGCTCGAGCACCGCTCCTTCCGGTCGTTCGGGCAGTACTGGAGGAAACTGCAGATCTACAGCGAGTGGGGGGCGGCGCAGCTCTACAAGGATGGAAGGAGGGCGGGGGCGCTGCAGATCTTCGGCCGCCCCGTGACGCGTTTCTTCAAGATGTACGTCGTCCGTCTCGGGTTCCTCGAGGGCCTGCACGGGCTGGTGCTGTCGATGCTCGGGGCCTTCACGGTCTACCTCAAGTACGCCCGTCTGTGGGAGATGCACGTCCTGAAGGGCGCCACCGGAATCACGCCCCAGGTGGAGGCGGACGGTCTCCAGGCGCAGGAGCAGATCGGCCGGATGGTCGACGAGGAGCGGCGCCCGCGCCATGACCGCGCGCCGGGGCACACCGCACGTCCCGGGCAGCAGGCGCGGCCTCGTTGACGAGCCGGGATCCCGCCGTGCAGACGATCCTGCACCTCAACACCGAGACCGACTGGCGCGGCGGGGAGGCGCAGACACTGCGTCTCGCCGAGGGTCTGCGGGCGCGCGGCTACCGCTGCCTCGTCGCCGGGCCGCCGCAGGGCGAGCTCCTGAGGCGCGCCGCGGCCGCGGGACTGGCGACGGTCCCTGTCCGGAGCCGCGGCGAGCTCGACCTGGGATCGGCCCGGCTCCTGTCCCGGACCCTGCGGGAGGAGCGCGTGGATCTGCTGCACGCGCACACGGCGCACGCCGTGACGCTGGCGACGCTGGCCACTCTCCTGTGGCGGGACAGACCGCGGATCGTGGCGGCGCGACGCCTGTCGTTCCCGCTGCGGGGGCGGGTCCTGGGACGCGTCAAGTACGGCTTCCGCGTCGACCGCGTCATCGCCGTGTCGGAGGCGATCCGCCGCCTGCTGATCCGCCAGGGGCTCGATCGGGCACGCGTCGCGGTGGTGCACTCCGGGATCGATCCGCAACGCTTCCGCGAGGGGGAGAGATCGCGGCTGCGGGAGTCCCTGCGTCCGCTCCTGGGGGACGACGCCGACACGGCCTTCCTCGTCGGCACCGCGGGGCATCTGGCCGCGCACAAGGGGCTGGACGTTTTCCTCTCCGCCGCCGCCGACGCGGCGACGGAGATGCCTGAGGCGCGCTTCGTCGTGTTTGGCCGGGGCGAGGCGGACGTCTCCCTGCGGCGCGCCGCCGAACGTCTCGGGATCACGTCCCGCGTGGTATTCGCCGGCTTTCGCGACGACATGCCGGATGTGTTTGCCGGCCTCGACCTGTTCGTTCTATCCTCGGTGTCGGGCGAGGGTTCGCCTGCGGTGCTGAAGGAGGCGATGGCCGCGGGCACGCCCCTGGTGGCCACTGCGCTTGACGGTATCGAGGAGATCGTCGAAGATGCGCGCCACGGTCTTCTCGTCCCTCCGGGGAACGCGCCCGCGCTGGCGCGGGCGATGGTCATCCTGGCGCAGGATCGGCGTCTGAGGGCTCAGTACTCGGCGGCGGCGCAGAAGCGGGTCCTGGAGTTCACGGCCGACAGGATGGTGGAGAAGACCGAGGACGTCTACCGGTCGATCGGAGCCGGGGTCTGATGGGCGCTCTGAAGATCAACAGCTACTACATGGACCAGCCGGGGGATTCCCCGTGGGCCCGCGTCAAGAACAGGCTCACGCGCCGCCCGGTCCCCTCGTTCCCCCGCACGATCCAGATCCAGACCTTCACCGGTTGCAACGCCGACTGCATCTTCTGCCCGTACGGCGAGACCTACGAGACGCAGGCGAAAGGGAAGATGACGCCGGACCTGTTCAGGCGGGTCGTCGACGAGGCGGCCGAGCACGGTGTGCGGCGCATCAGCCCGTACTTGATGAACGAGCCGCTGATGGATCGCGATCTGTTCGACAAGATCCGCTACATCAACGAGAAGATCCCCGACTGCAAGGTCGTCGTCACGTCCAACGGGCATTTCCTGACGCCTCCCGTGGTCGACAAGCTCCTCGAGATGGGGGACGGAATCCACGAGCTGTACATCTCCTTCCAGGGGATCGACAAGGAGTCGTACGAGAGGACGATGCGCGGGAACATGAATTTCGAGCGCACCCTCGCGAACGTGGGTCACTTCATCGATACGCAGCGCGAGCGCCACCTGGAGCGGCCGAAACTCTGGATCACCATGGTGGACACCGCCGTCATCGACGCCCGCAAGGCGGTCGCCTACTGGCGATCGCGCGGCGTCGCCTCCAAGTACACGACGCTCGAGAACCGCGGCGGGAACATCAAGGACGCCGAGAGCTTCAGCCGGACGCGGTCGATGTCCTACTACACGACCTGCACCAGGCTCTTCAAGCAGGCCTACATCATGTTCAACGGCGACCTGGTCCTCTGCTGCGTCGACTACAGCCGACAGCAGGTGCTCGGCAACATCACCCAGAGCAGCATCTGGGACGTCTGGAACGGACCGGTCGCCAGGGAGATCCGCCGCCGCTACCTCGGGCACGAGTTCGACAAGCTCCCCCTGTGCGGCAGCTGCAAGATCGACGAAGTCCGCGAAGTCGCCGTGGACGTGGACGGGACGGAGACGGTCAGCGAGACCGAGGTCGCCGAAGAGGCGAACGGCTAGGCGCGATCAGAACAGACGGCCCTGCTTCGAAACGCGCGCGGTTGGCTTCAAGGGATCGGCCGCTTCCGCGAGCTCGGGATACGCGGCGATGAGTCCGGCCGGCGCCTGGACGCGGTGTCCCGAGAGCGTCTTCTTCAGCATCAGGGCGTTGGCGGGCGCCTTGCCGCGGTAGTGGTTGTTGGCGATCACGAAGACCTCCTCGGCGCTCCCGCCGAGCCTGCGGACGCGCTCCACCCACGGGAGCAGCTCCTCCATCGAATAGAGGTAGTCGTACCGCGCGCTCCCGGTGCCGCGGACCTCCGGGGTCTCCCGCCGCTTACCCTCCCTGGCGAACCAGTTCGCGGCGTTGCGGCCATGCAGACGGACGTAGGCGATCCGGGACGTGACGTGCGTGGTCGGAGGGAGGGTCGACCCCAGGGCCGGCTGGTCGATATTGCAGAACCCGACCCCCATCTCCTTCAGGAAGGCGAGCGCCCCCTCGTTGTCCCAGGAGCGATGCCGGAATTCCGCCACCAGCGGCAGGCCAGGCAGGCGCTGGACGACACGGGACAGGTGCGCGCGGCTGTCCGGCCGGTCATGAAAGGCGTGCGGAAACTGCATCAGGACCGCGCCCAGACGTCCGGATCGAAGCAGCGGATCGACCGCGGCCAGAAAGGTGCGAGCCTCGGGATCCAGATCGATGGACCCCGCGTGCGTGAAGGCCTGATACAGCTTCGCCGTGAACAGGAACGAACTGCCTGAGGGAACGCGATTTACCCACGAGAGGGACGTCTTCGGATCGATCGGGCGGTAGAAGGTCACGTTGATCTCCACCGTATCCATAAAACCGGCGAGATACGAGAGACGATCGAAGCCGCGCCAATTCGGTGACGGATAGACGATTCCGGCCCAATCAGCGTAATCCCAGCCAGCGACGCCGAAGCGTATCATCGAAGTCTCACCCGGCTCATTGACCTAAGGCCCAAATTTTGCTAAGATTTCTACCACATTATCGAGCGCAGAGCCCCTCAGAGCGCCGGGGTCCTTTGGAGGCAGACTTTGGAAATCAAGGAATTCAAGATCGGCGACAAGGTCGTCTATCCGAACCACGGGCTGGGAATCATCGAGCAGATCGAGAAGCGGACGATGGGGGACAGGATGGAGGAATTCCTGACCCTGCGCATCGTCGCCAACGACAGCACGGTGATGGTACCCCGCAGCAACACCACGAACGTCGGTCTGCGCCGCGTGGTCACGAAGAAGGAGGTCGAGGAGGTCTTCGACGTCCTCAAGGACACGAAGATCACCCTCTACGACGACTGGAAGGGACGCTTCCAGGAGAATTCCGACAAGATGCGGACCGGCTCGATCACGGAAGTCGCCCGCGTTTTCAAGAGCCTCAGCCACCTGGCGCTTCAGAAGAACCTGTCCTACCGGGAGAGGCGCATGCTCGACAAGGCGAAATACCTCATCGTCAGCGAGATCGCCGAGGTCGAGAGGCTGCCGACCGATCAGGTGGAAGCGAAGATCGATCGCGCCGTGTCGCGCGGGATCAAGCAGGTGCGCGACCGCTAGAAGGGCGGCGTCCCTCCCGGAGGGGGGGGGCCGGCCAGGACGACACTCGACGGGCGACCGGGATGACCGGTCGCCCCTTTTTCTTTGGGGCACCGATCGCACCCCCGCAGGGGCCCCTTCGATGACCATGGACCAGTTCCTTCTGCACGCGGTGGTCTCGGAGGCCGCGTCCCGTCTGGTGGAGCACGAGGTCCTGCGCGTCGTCTCCCTCGGACGGAGCCGCTACGTCCTGCGCTTCACGACGCCGTCCAGGGACAACCTGCTCATTTGCGTCCGACCCGATCTGCCCCGCCTGCACCTTCTCGGTGCGCGGCGCCTGGACGAGGAGCCGCCCGACCGGTTCGCCGCCTGGCTCGACCAGGAGCTCGCGGGGGCGGTCCTCGCCTCCCTGACGAAGCGTCCGTGGGATCGCGTGGTCGAGATGCGCTTCCGGCTGAGGGACCGCGAGGGGGGCGCCGTCGAGCGGTGTCTCATCTTCGAGCTTCTCGGCCGCTCGGCCAATCTGTTCCTGCTCGACGCCCGGGGGGTCATCCTGGGCTACTGCCGCGATCTCAGGAGCGAGTTCCGCGCCCCCGCGGTGGGGGTGCATTACCAGCCGCCGCCCGGTCGCGAGACACTTGACGCGATCCCGGTCGGTCCGGAGGCGATCGAGATCGCCCGGGACAGGTTCGGCGGCGCACGCGGCTTCCTGGAGAAGGTCAGCCCGTTGCTCGCCCGCGATCTCGACGCCGCCGGGGCCGACGCGGCCGCCGCCGAGCGCCGGCTCGCGGTACTGCTCGAGGCGGCCCGTTCGGATGCGTGGTCGCCGGTGGTCTACTCAATCCGTCCGCTCCAGGAGATGAGCGAAGGGGAGGTCCCGGGCCGGAACGACCTCCTGGTCTCGCCCCTGCCCCTCCTGGCCCCCCCTCGCCCGGGGAACGAAAGCGTCGGCGATGGAGGACCCCGGCTCGCATCGACGGCGTTCGACAGCCCGTCCGCAGCCACCGAGGCCGGCTTCGGGCTCCTCGAGCGTCTGCGGGACTTCAAGGATCTCCGGGACCACCACGAGGCGCTGGTTCGCAGGGAGATCGAGAGGCTGGCGACGCTGACCGGGAAGCTGGAGGACGAGCTCGGCAGGGCGCGCGCGAGCGACAGGTACCGTCGTCTGGGCGAGGCCCTCCTGGCCGGCCTGTCCAGGGTGCGGGTCGAGGGAGACACGGCAGTCGTCCCCGATCCGTACGATGCGGCGGGCGCTCCGATGACCGTCCCGATCGATCCGGCCCTGCCGCTGCCGGAGAACGCCCGCCTTCTGTTCGAGCGCTACAAGAAAGGCAAACGGGGCGTGATCGCGATCGAAAAAAGACTCCAGGCCGTCCGGCGGCGTCTCCAGGAATGGCGGGCGCTCGCCGGGCCGGCCGCCGACACGCGGACTCCCGAGGATCTCGATCGACTGCGCGACGAGATGGCCCGCCTCGGCCTGGTGCACGCCCCGCGTGCTCCGAAGTCCACCCGGGCCGTTCGGCCGAAGGAGGAGCCGACGCGGGTCCGGCGCCACACCAGCCCTGACGGCCTGTCGATCCTCGTCGGCAGGAGCGGCCAGGAGAACGACAGCCTGACCTTCCGCGTCGCCTCGCCCTGGGACTTCTGGCTGCACGCCGCCGATCGGCCCGGAGCGCACGTGATCGTGCGCAATCCGCAGCGTCTCAAGGCGCTCCCCGAGCGCACCCTCAAGCTCGCGGCCGAGATCGCCGCGTATCACAGCGGTGCGCGCCAGGAGTCCAGGGTCGACGTGCACTACACACAGCGCAAGCACGTCCACAAGAAAAAGGGAATGCCGAGCGGCCAGGTGCTCCTGCGGCGTTTCCGGACCATCCAGGCGACACCGCGCCTTCCGACGTCGTCCGTCGAGGACGTCTGAGACCGGGAGCGCATCCCTGTCACGGGACGAAACCCTCCCGCGCGAGGTCTTCGGGGGTGATCGATCCGTCGTGCAGGGCGGTGGCGAGGAGCGCGCCGGCAAAACCGGCGGCGCGAAGTCCCAGGAGATCGTCGATCGAAGCGATGCCGCCGCCCGCCAGCAGCTCCATGTCCGGAGCGGCCGCGCGCAGACGCCGCAGACGATCGAACGGCAGGCCGAGGGACGTGCCGACGCGATCGAGGAGCAGGACGACGGCCGTTCGGAAACCGCAGCGTCCCGCCTGCACCAGCAGACGCTCCTCGCCGATCGGCGCCACCAGCGCAGACCGGCTCACGACCCCCTCGGCGCTCAGGTCGAGGCTCAGGACCGGGCGGCTGCCGGAGCGGGAACGGCAGAGCGGCCGCAGCTCCTCGATCGAGCGCAGCGTTTCCGTCCCGATCACGGGGACGACGCGGCCGCCGTGCTGCGCGCTCGCCAGCGCCGCGGCGCCGGAGAGACCGCCGTCCCACAGGACGCGGACCTGGGGGGCGCCTGCGACCAGGCCCAGCAGGGTCGCGTCGTTGTCGCCGCGACCCAGGATGCGATCGAGGTCGGCCACATAGACCATGTCCGGGCGCAGGAGGGCGCGGTACGCCGACAGGAGGAGGGCCGGGTCCGAGAGATCGACCGCGGCTCCCCCGGGCAGGCGGCTTTCGACGGGACGATAGCGCTCGCGGTCGCCCGAACGGCCGCGGACCGCTTTTCCATCGCGAAGATCGATCACGGGTATAATCCGCACTCCCGGAAGGCCCCTCCGATCGGGCGATGACACCTCGACACCGGACCGCGGGAGAGATTCTCCCATGAAGATCGCCGTCCTCGAGCACTTTACGGCCCTGCCGCGCGTCGCTCCGGCCGCCGATAGAGCCGGGGAAGGACGGGCCATGCGCGACGCCGTCGTCGCCGACCTGGCGCGTCTGCCGGGGGCACGCGTCCTGGTGGTGGAGCGCCGCAGGGACTTCCGCGCGGCCCTCCGCCGGGCCGACGCGGCGCTGGTCGTGGCTCCCGAGGAGTCCCGGATTCTGGAGAGGCTGTGCCGCCTGGTCGAGCGGAGCGGCCGCACCCTGCTCGGCCCTTCTTCGGAGGCGGTGCGCTTCCTCGCCGACAAGCTGCGCACCGCCCGCGTCCTCGCCGCCGCCGGCGTGCCGACGCCGCGCACGCGTGTCCTGGCGTTCGTCTCGGCGCGCCGGGCGTTGCGCCGCATGAGGACGCCGTTCGTCCTGAAGCCGCGGGACGGGTGCGGCGGCCAGGGCGTCGTGGTCGTGCGCCTCCGCCGGCAGATCGATGCCGCCCTCGACGTCGTGCGCCGGGCGACCCGCCGGGACGATCTCCTGGCGCAGGACTACGTTCCGGGGGCGCCGGCCAGCGTCTCGCTCGTGGTCTCCGCGGCGACCCTCGATCTCGGACTCAACAGGCAGAGACTGCGGCGGGGGCGGACCCCGGCGTACCTCGGCGGCGAAACCTTCTGGCCCCACGCGCGCGCCGACGAGGCGGTTACGGCGGCCCGGGCCGCGGCCGGAGCGCTGCGCGATTCGTGCGCCGGCGTGCGCGGCTACCTCGGGGTCGACCTCGTGATCGGACGGACCGGGGCGACGGTGATCGAGGTGAACCCCCGCCTGACCACGTCCTACGTGGGGCTCCGGGTCTCGATCCGCGAGAACCTGGCGTCGCTGATCGTGGACGCGGTCGCAGGCCGCCCCCTCCCGGAACGCATCACGCGGGTCGGGCGCTGCCGCTTCAGGATCGACGGTGCCACGGCGATGCGCCCGATCGGGGCCCGGGGCCTCGGCACGAGGAGGACATGGCGGATTATTTCGGCTGGGACATCGGCGGCGTCCATCTGAAATCGGCGAGACTGACCGCCACCGGCGGGTCCGTCTCGATCGAGACCCGGATCGTCCCGTTCGAGATCTGGAAGGAGCCGGCGGGTCTGGCGGGAAGGCTGAGGGGCATGCTCGCCGATCGGGGCGGTGCGCACGCCGTGACGATGACGGCCGAGCTCTCGGACGCCTGGAGCAGCCGGCCGGAAGGCGTGCGGGCGATCCTCGGCGCGTGCAGCGAGGCTCTCCCGGGTGCGCTGAGGGTCCTCGACCTGCGCGGACGCCTCGTCCCGATCGACGAGGCGCGCGAGCGGCCGCTCGACGTGGCCGCGGCGAACTGGCTGGCCACGGCGACCCTGATCGGGCGCGCCGTCCCCGAGGCGCTGCTCGTGGATGTCGGCAGCACGACCACGGACATCGTTCCGATCCGTGGCGGAGCTCCGTGCCCCGCCGGCCGCACGGACACCGAGCGACTCGTCTCGGGGGAGCTGGTGTACACCGGCTGCCTGAGGACGCCCCCCGCGAGTCTCGCCGGGTTCGTGCCGCTGCACGGCGGATGGTGCCGCGTCTCCCCCGAGCATTTCACGATCATGGGGGACGTCCACCGGATCCTGGGGACGATCGCGGAGCGGGACTACACCGTGGCCACCCCGGACGGCCGCGGCCGCAGCCTCGAGGACGCGAGAACCCGCCTGGCCCGACTCGTGTGCGCCGATGCCGGGATGATCGGAGCCTCCGCCATCGAGACGATCGCCCGCTTCCTGGCGGAGCGCCAGGTCGGACAGGTCGCGGAGGCGATCGTCCAGGTCCTGTCCCGCGATCCGCCCGGAGAATCCGTGGCGATCACGGCGGGCGCCGGCGTCTTTCTCGCCGACAGAGCGGCCCGCCGGGCCGGTCTCAAGACGGCCCCCCTCGCCGGTCTTTTTCCCGGCCTGGCCGGGGACGACTGGGGCCGGGCGGCGCCGGCGGCCGCGCTCGGCGTGCTGCTGGCGGAAGAGATCGAGGGATCGCGTTTCATGAAGTGAATTCGAGCGCCGACGCGGCGCGCTCTCTGGTTGACAAGGAGAGCGCACCAACGTAGGTAGGCGGACGGTCCGCGAATCCGTCCTGTGCGGATCCGGCGAGGAGGGTCGCCGTTTTGCGGGGTACGCCACCGTTTCGCTGGGATCTGCTGCTCAAGGTCGGGGGGAGTCTCGGCCGCGGCGCGTCGCTGCGTCCGCTCCTGCAGCGCATCGCGCTCCTGGCGGCGCGCAGACGCCTGCTCGTCGTCCCGGGCGGCGGAGTGTTCGCGGACCTGGTGCGGGAGCAGATGCGGCGCCGCGGCATCGACGAGCGGACGGCGCACCACATGGCGCTCCTGGCGATGGATCAGTACGGCCTCCTCCTCTCATCGCTGACCAGACGCTCGACCGCGGTCGACAACCTGCGGGCGGCCGAGCTGGTGGCCGAGGCGGGTCGCGTCCCGATCCTGCTCGCCTCGTCCCTTGTCCGGGGCGAGGGCTCCCTGGAGCGCTCGTTCCGGCTGACCTCCGATTCGATCGCCGCCTTCCTGGCCGGACGACTGCACACCGCGCACCTGGTCCTGCTGAAGAGCCTCCGGGAGACGGCGGGGCGCATCCGGGACCGGGCGGAGGCCGACCGCCTGGCGCGCCGTGGGATCGTCGATCCTCTTTTCCCCGGGGTGCTGCCGGCGAAGACGGTGACCTGGGTCCTGAGCGGGCGGCGTCCCTCGGAACTGGATCGGTTCATGCCGGTCGTCCGCAGGAACGGCGCGTTGGGGCGCCCGGTCACTCACGCGGGGGGAGCCGGCCCGCGATCGCGCCGAGCAGGGCTTCGCGCAGCGCGCTGAGACGCCGGGGGTCGAGCCGCCCGTTCCGCCCGCCTTCGCAGATCGCTCCGCGCACACCGATCACGTCCGGGCCGAGCTCCAGGAGGAGCGGCAGGTGATCGGCTCCCAGCGAGCCGGCCAGTCCGCACAGAAGACCGCGCCCCCGGCAGTCGGCCACGAATCTCGAGACGGCGCCGGGGTCCAGATGATCGAACAGGGTGCGGCCGTCCTTGCCGGCGGTATCGATGAGACAACCGTCCGCCCCCGAGTACTCTGCGACCTCCGGCAGCAGGACCGGCTCGATGGAGCCGAGGAGGGCCGCCTCGGCATACGCCGCCGCCACGACGCGCACACCGGGCGCCGCGGCGCGCGCCGCCTCGACGATCGCGGACAGGAAGACGGCGGAGTCGTCCCGATTCCGCACGCCCTGCAGACCGATCTTCAGAAAATCGACACCGCAGGCGGCCGCGCCCGAGGCCGCGAGCGCGAACGTGCCGGGACGGTTCGGCGCATCCCCCAGCGCGGCGCTGACGGATACGCGGCGGCCGGTCGCCGCGGCCCGGTCGCGGAGCGCCACCACGGCGCGCAGGACGGCGGGCGGGCAGGCGCCGAGAGACCCTTCGAGCGGGTTCTTGACATCGAGAACGTCGGCCCCCCCGAGCAGTGCCGCCGCGGCCTCTTCGACATCGGAAACGCTCGTCATCAGCAGCGGCGACGATCGATGAGGCGGCATTTTTGACCTCCGAACTACAGTATGCTAAGAAGGTCCGTCGCAGAGCCTGTATCGTGAAACGCCGTGCAACGATCCAATCCGGCTTGGCGTGGCGGAGCCTCTCCGAGCGGGGCCGCCGACGTCCGCCATTGTAAGGAGGAAGCCCCATGAAGGACATCCTGATCGGTGAATCGCTGATCGGCGACGGCAACGAAGTCGCCCACATCGATCTGCTGATCGGGCCGAAGAACGGCCCGGTCGGCACGGCCTTCGCCAACGCCCTCGTCAACCAGAACCAGGGACACACGGCCCTCCTGGCGGTCCTGGAGCCGAACCTGCTCACGAAGCCCGCGACGATGATGATGAACAAGGTCACCATCAAGGGGGCGAACCAGGCGGTGCTGATGTTCGGCCCGGCGCAGGCCGCGGTCGCCAAGGCGGTCGCCGACTCGGTGGCGGACAACATCATCCCGCAGGCCGAGGCGGAAAACCTGGTGGTCATCGTCGGCGTCTTCATCCACTGGGAGGCCTCCGACAAGAAGAAGATCTACGACTTCAACTACCGGGCCACCAAGGAGTCGATCGCCCGCGCCATGAAGGGGGAGCCCGCCGTCAAGGCGGTCCTCGCGGGGAAGGACAAGGCCAAGCACCCGTTCGCCTGAGACCCGATGGAGAGAAAGCGCCTCCTGTACCTCGTCTCGTCGGATCCGCGCGTCAGTCCGTTCGACATCAACATGGCCTACGACGCCGGCTTCGACGCGGTCGTTCCCTACCCCTCCGTCGACGTCGGGATGGTGCCCGGTCTCGTGCAGGACATCATGTTCTCGCGCGGGGCCAAGGGGGCGCGCTTCTCGTCCGTCTTCTTCTCCGGCTCGAGCCTGGCCGCCTCGGAGGCGATGCTCAAGGCGGCGCGAGCGAGCCTGTTCCCGCCGTTTCTTCTGGGGCTCATGATCGATCCGAAGGGCGCCTACACGACGGCGGCGGCGCTCGTGGCCCGCGTCGCCGGGCTCGCCAGGACGCGCGGTCCGGGCGAACTCCCGGGCGTCAGGGTCGTGGTGCTCGCCGGCACGGGCGGCGTCGGCCGCGCCGCCGCGGCGCTGCTCGCCCGCGCAGGCGCCACGGTCATTCTCACGTCGAGGGGCCGGGAATCGGCGTCGGCCGCGGCGCACGAGATCGGCGAGCTGTTCGGTGCCGCGGTCGAGCCGCGCGCGGCACCGGCCGAGGCCGACCGGGCGGCCCTGGCGGCGGAGTCGGACATCGTCCTCGCGACCGGCGCCGCCGGCGTGCCGCTTCTTTCGAGGAAGACGATCGAGACGCTCAAGGGTCCCAAGGTGCTCGCCGACGTCAACGCCGTCCCGCCGCACGGCCTGGACGGAGTGCGGCCGCAGGACGACGGAGTCGAGGTCGCGCCGCGTGTCCTGGCGATCGGCGCCATGACGGTCGGTGAGACGAAGTTCAAGGTCGAGTCGACCCTGCTCAAGGATCTCCTGACGGCGGAGGGGCCGCCCGTCATCGACCTGGAGGCGGCGCGGCGGCGGGCGATCGATCTCCTGGCCTCGACATAGGGCGCCCCCTCCTTCTTCTCGGCGTCAGCGTCCGGGCGCTCGCGGCGTCGGCGGTCGCGAGCCGTCTCGCCGCACGCCGGTTCCCCGATGGTTTCCTCGCCCTCGATTACTTCGGCGACGCGGATCTGGTGTCGGCGGCGGCCGGTCCGGTGCGCGTCCTGTCCCTGCGGCGCGACTGCGGCCGGGCCCGCGGTATCGTGTCCCTCGCCCGCGCCGCGCTCGATCTCGACTGGAGCGGCCTCGTCTACTCGGGCGGTCTCGAGAACCGTCCGGCCCTGCTGCGCCGGCTGGGGCGCCGCGGGCCGATCTTCGGCAACGGCTCGACGGTCGTCGCCGCGGTGCGCGATCCCGCCCGGTTCTTCTCGTTCCTGCGGCGCGCCGCGATCCCGCACCCGCCGACATTCACGGGCCGCGGTTGCTCGTCCTGCCCGTCCGGCACACCCTGTCTGTGGAAGCCGGTCCGATCGGGGGGCGGGGTCCGGGTCAGGCGGGCGCTCCCGGACGAGCCGTGCCCGCGCGGTTTCTACCGGCAGGTCTTCCTGCGCGGGACACCCGGCTCGGCCGCCTTCGTGGCCGACGGGACACGCGCCGTGATCCTGGGCGTGACCCGCCAGCTCGCCGGCTTCCGCGCGCTGGGTGGCGACGGATTCCGCTACGGCGGAAACATCGCCGGACCGGGCGGCCGTCTGCTGTCAAGGAAGGCCCGATTCGTCCTGGCGGAGGCGGTCGGCGGGATCACGCGCCACTTCGGGTTGCGCGGCCTGAACGGCGTGGATTTCATCCTCTCGAACGGAACGCCGCACATCCTCGAGATCAATCCGCGCTACACCGCGTCCATGGAGCTCTTCGAAGAGCTCTCGGGATCGAGCCTGTTCGACCTGCACCTCGAGGCGCTGGAACGCGGACGGCTGCCCCGGCACCCTCTCAAGGCGCGGCGCTTCCTGGCCAAGGGGATTCTCTACGCCACCGGCCGGCTGGTGTGGCCCTGGTCCGAGCGGCTGCGCGGGATGGACGTGCGCGATCGTCCGATGCAGGGGGAGACGATCGAGACGGGCCATCCCGTCTGCACCCTCGTCGTCACCGGCGGCTCGCCCGCGGAGTGCCGGCGCCGGCTCGCGGCGGAGGCCGTGCGTCTGCGCCGGGCGTGCTCCCGCACTGTGCTACGATAGGTCGAAACGCACCTATTCCCTTTCTCCTGCGGCGGCCGGACTCCGTGACCCGGACGGCCCCCGAGGAGGTATTTCTCATGATGGCAACCTGGCAGATCGTCGCGGTGGTCCTCCTGGCGGTGCTCGTGGGGGCCGTGGTCCCGGTGCTGCTCCAGCTGCGCAGGACCCTGCAGAGCGCCGAGCACGTCCTCAACAACACCGGACCGAAGCTGGATCGCACGCTGGACGAGGTCGGGGAGGCGGCGGCCCGCATCAATCGTCTCGGCAAGAGCCTGGAGAAGGACGCGGAAGGGCTCGGGGTGTTCACCGACGCGGCGGCCGGTCTCGGCCGCTCCCTGAAGCAGGCCCAGGAATCCCTGCGGGTCATGACGGCCGTGGGCGCGGCTGTGGGCCCGGCGATCGCCGCGGGTCTGCGGGCCCTGTTCGCGCCCGCAGGCGGCGACGATGCGCGTTCGAGGCCTGCGGAGGACGGGGGCGTGGCGTCCGACGCTCCAGGCGACGGCCGGCCGATGGAGGGCGGCGCCTTGTCGCGGCCCGGGGAGGAGTCGATCGGTCATGAATGACTCCCGCGGCAGCTCAACGACCGGACTCGTCCTGGCGTTCCTGGCGGGCGCCGTGTCCGGGGCGGTCGTGGCGCTCCTGACCGCGCCACGTTCGGGGCGCGAGACCCGCGACCGCATCAAGGATCTCACCCGCGACGCGGCCGGCAAGACCGTCCGGGTCCCGCCGGCCCTGAACGGCGCCTACTCCCGCGCGGCCGAGGCGGCGCGCCGGGCGTTCGTCGAGGCGTTCGAGCCCAGGGCTCAGGACAGGGGCGCGCCGCCCGGCCGCAGCGGTCACTGATACCGTGACCACGACCCGGACGGCCCTGGTGACGGGAGGGACGCGCGGCATCGGCAAGGCGATCGCGCTGCGCCTGGCGCGCGACGGGTTCCGCGTCGCTCTGAACTATGCGCGCGACCGCGGCGGCGCGGCCCTGGCGATCGAAGAGGTGAAGACGATCGCGCCGTCTGCGGTTGCCCTGCAGGCGGACGTGACCCGCCCCGAGGAATGCGGGCGGCTGATGGAGGACGCGGCGCGGGTCCTCGGCCCGCTCGACGTGCTGGTGAACAACGTCGGGCCGTTCTTCGAGCGCCCGCTCGCGGAGACCAGCGACGCCGAGTGGCGGCAGATGATCGACGGCAACCTCGGGAGCGCCTTCTGGTGCTCGCGCGCCGTCCTGCCGTCGATGCGCGCCCGCCGCACGGGCTCGATCGTCAACGTGTCGGCCCTGAACGCCGAAGTCTCCCCCGGGATGACGCACGAGGCGCCGGCCTACTTCGTCGCCAAGACCGCGCTGGTGATGCTGACCCGGTCGATGGCCCGCTCCGAAGGGATCCACAACATCCGGGTCAATGCCGTGAGCCCCGGGTTCATCGAGACCGAGGGATACGCCGACTGGGATCCGGTCGAGCAGGCGCGCTGGCGGGCGCATATTCCGCTCGGGCGCTTCGGGAAGCCGGACGAGGTGGCCGAGGCGGTCGCGTTCCTCGTCTCCGAGAGGGCGGGGTACGTTTCCGGCTCGGTGCTGCACGTGCACGGTGGTCTATGGGTCTAGACGGCGCCCGACGCTCCGTCTTCGTCACGGGACAGCTCGCCAGAGAGGCCCTCAAGAAGACGCTGGCCGGCTGCCAGGGTGTCGAGTTCACGATCGAGGCGCTCCGGATCAAGGTGGCCGCACTGATGACGACCGACTACATCGAGTCGACCCTGAGACTGCCGCCCTGTGACGTGGTGTACCTCCCCGGGCTGTGCCAGGCGGACGCATCGACCCTCGCCGCATCGTTCGGAGTGCCGTTCGTGAAGGGACCCAAGGACCTCCGGGATCTGCCGGCCTTCTTCGGGCAGGCGGCGGCCGCCTACCGCCCGGACGGGGAGCACGCGCTGACGATCCTGGCCGAGATCAACGACATTCACGCGCTCACGGACGACGAGATCGTGCAGGCGGCCGAACGCTACCGGCGCTCCGGCGCCGACCTCATCGATCTCGGCTGCTCGCCCGAGCATCCGGTGCAGGACGCCGGCCGGATCGTGCGCCTCCTGAAGGAGCGCGGCTTCAGGGTCAGCATCGACACCTTCAACCAGGACGAGGCGCTCTCCGCCGACGCCGCCGGCGCCGAAATCCTCCTGAGTCTCGGCTCGCAGAACATCGGACTGGCCGGCCGCCTCAAAAACGCCGTGCCGGTCGTCGTCCCGGACCAGGGCCAGGGGCTCGAGTCGCTGCGCCGGAACCTGGACGAGGCCCGCAGGCTCGGAGCGCGGCGCGTCATCGCCGACCCGATCCTCGATCCGATCGGCTTCGGATTCGCGGCCTCGATCCGCCGCTACTGCGAAGCGCGCGAGGCGTTCCCCGGCGTGGAGATGCTCATGGGGGCCGGCAACCTCACCGAGCTGACCGAGGCCGATTCGACGGGGGTCAATGCCGTCCTGCTCGGGGTGATGAGCGAGCTCGGCATCGGCTACGTCCTCACGACCGAGGTGGTCGCCTGGGCGCGCGGCTCCGTGCGCGAGCTCGACTGCGGCCGCCGCATGATGCACCACGCGGCGAGCCGGGGCACGCTTCCGAAGGGGTTCGACGACCGCCTGGTGACGACGCGCGACGCGCGGCTCACGCGGCCGACGGAGCCGGAGCTCAGGGAGATGCACGCCCGTCTCACCGATCGCAACTTCCGGATCGAAACCGACGGGGAGGCGATCTTCGTGTTCAACAGCGAGCGTTTCGTCAAGGACACGGACGTCCGCGCCATTTTCCCGCGTCTCGGACTCGAGGACGACGCCTCGCACTCTTTCTACATGGGGCGCGAGCTGATGAAGGCCGACCTGGCCCGACGTCTCGGGAAGAAGTACATCCAGGGGGAGCCGCTCCACTGGGGCTACCTGACCTACGTCGAGGACGAGGGGGGCGAGCATGCCCGCACCCGTCGCGCGCCCGCCCGGCCGCGCCGGGATGCGGCGCCGAAGCGCGCCGCAGGGCGATGAGCGGACCCGACGCGGCGGGAGGGCGGTCCGATCGGCTGGCCCTGCGGGACATCCTCTGCATGTGCCACATCGGCGTCACCGAGGAGGAGCGCCGTGAGCGCCAGCGGCTCGAGGTCGACCTGGAGCTGTACGCCGACCTGGAGGAGGCCGGGAGGACCGGCGATCTGGGCAGGACGATCGACTACCGGGAGGTGTGCGAGTCGGTGCGCGGTCATCTCGAGAACGGGAGGTTCCACCTGGTCGAGGCGGCGGCGCGGGGCGTCCTCGACCTGGTCCTGTCGAAATTCCCCGTGAGCCGGGTGGTCGTGCGGGTGCGCAAGTTCGTGCTGGCGCGGGTCGGACACGTCGAGGTGCAGATGGAGCGCGGCCGGTGATCCTGGAGACGATCGTCTCGACGATCGATCGGGAGGGCCGCCCGAACTTCGCACCGATGGGGATCACGCTCGAGGGGGACGCGGTCGTGCTGCGGCCGTTCAGCACCGCGCTGACCTGGAAGAACCTGCAGGAGGTGGAGGAGGGCGTCGTCAACTTCACCGACAACGTCGTGCTGTTCGCGCGCTGCGCCGTGGGCCCCTTCCTGCCGCCGCACCGCGACGCCCGGAAGGTCCGCGGTGCCGTGCTCGACGACGCCTGCTTCTGGAAGGAGTTCGTCGTGGAGTCGAGGGATCTGGCCGGGGAGCGGGGGCGCTTCTCCGGCCGCGTGGTGTCCGAGGGGCGCCTGCGCGACTTCGTCGGGTTCAACCGCGCCCGCCACGCGGTGATCGAGGCGACGATCCTGGCGACCCGGCTGCACCTCCTCGGCCGGGATCGGGTGCTGGAGGAGATGTCACGGCTGCGACCGCTCGTCGACAAGACGGCCGGCCCCGCCGAGAGCGAGGCGTTCGAGTTCCTCATCGAGCACGCGCGGAGGTGGAACGATGTCCGTTGACGTCACGAGCCAGGCGCGGCTGCACTTCGGATTTCTCGATCTCTCGGGGGAGCAGGGGAGGCGGTTCGGCGGCATGGGGGTGTCGATCTCGGAGCCCCGCCTGCGCCTGAGGATGGAGCCGGCGAAGAAGCTCTCCGTCGAAGGGGACCAGGCGGAACGGGTCGAGATCCTGGCCGCGCGCTTCTTCGAAGCGGTCGATCTGCGCCCCGAGGCGCGCATCAAGGTCGTGCAGGCGATCCCCGAGCACGTCGGGCTCGGGTCCGGCACGCAGCTGGCGCTGGCGGTGGCCGCGGGGCTGAGCCGGCTTCGCCGCCTGGATCTGTCGTCCGAGGAGCTGTGCGCGCTGATGAACCGCGCCCGCCGCTCCGGCGTCGGCTACCACCTGTTCCAGAAGGGCGGTTTCGTCATCGAGGGCGGGCACGCGGTCGCGGACCACCGTCTCGGCGAAGCGCCTCCGCTCCTCCTGCGTCACGACTTTCCGGAGGATTGGCGCGTGGTCGTGGCGGTGCCCAGGCCCAAGGAGACGATCAGCGGCGAGGCGGAGGAGGCGGCCTTCTCGCGCCTCAGCCAGCCGTCCGATCAGCTGGCCGATCAGATCTCGCGCATCGTCCTGATGCGACTGCTGCCGGCGCTCGTCGAGCGCGACCTCGACGCGTTCGGCGCCGCATTGACGCAGGCGCAGGAGCTGGTCGGGTCGTGCTTCGCGGCGGTGCAGAACGGTCTGTTCCATCCCGACGCGGCCCCCCTCATCGACCGCCTGAAGGAGGCCGGCGCCCGCGGCGTCGGCCAGTCCTCCTGGGGCCCGGCCGTGTACGCCTTCGCGGCGGACGAAAAGGAGGAGGGCCGGCTCCTCGAGGTCGCCCGGCGCGCCACGCCGGACGGGTCCGCGTTCGCGGTCCGCGGCTGGAACCGCGGAGCGGCGCTCGTGTCGTCCTGACTCCATCGTCGAGCAGCCACAGGAAGATCGCCCCGACCGTCAGGTCGGCGGTGGCCCCCGGGTTGAGGGGCGGGCGCTTCGCGCGCAGCCGCCGGTCCAGTCTCTCCGACAGCGACCGGCCGCGCTCCGTCAGGAAGCCGCCCGCCCGGAGCGCCTGGCGCGCCAGCCGCGCCACCCGCTCCGCCGCCGCGGCGCCGTGCCGCCTGGCCACCAGGGTGTCGGGACCGGCGGCGAGCAGCGTCAGGTAGGTCTGGGCGATCGCCAGGGGCAACGGGACGTGCCGGTCGCGCAGACGGTGCAGGGTCGGGAGCCCGGTGTCGAAGGTCGCCGCGAACCCGGTCGCGTACTCGCGCGCGACGGCGTCCCTGTCCTGCGCGAGGCGCATGGTCTCCAGGAGTGAAACCGTGGGCGTTGTGTGCACGTCCTGCCGTCCGACCCGCCCGAGCCCGCCCGGCCCCGCGATGCGAATGGCGCGGTAGGCGTCCCGCGCGTCCCGCACGTCGAGATCGAGAAGGACGCGCCGCAGCCTCTCGCGGATCGTGCCGCCGGTCCTGCGGGCGGCGCGCGCCAGGGGCGCCAGCAGGAGAATGATGCCGAGGTTGGTGTTCGTCCGCACGTGCCGGCGCGTCGCCCGCACCGCTTCGAGGATCAGGCGCCCGACACGATCTCCTCCGAACCGGGAGAAGGCCGGACCGATGGCATAGGCGCTGAGGACGAAGTCGCGGTAGGTGAGCCCCGGAAGGTCGTGCCCGCGGCTGACGTTCCCCGGCTTCGGGGCCACGACCTCCAGGAGGCACGCGGTCTGGGCCGCGGCGGCGATGATCCCGGCGGCGCGGCGCTTCGTCCGGCTCATCGCTCCAGGACGGCCGGAAGGGCGCGCCGGGCCGCGATGCGATCCACGACGAGGGACGCGACCTCGGAGGCGAGGTCGAGGGTCGTCGTCCGCTGCAGGGCGCTCCAGCCGGGAATCCCGTTCACCTCCGCGACCAGCCGTCCGCCGACGTCGCTCTCCAGCAGATCGACGCCGGCGTAATCGGCCCCCACGGCAACCGCGGCGCGCACGGCCAGATCCTCCTCCTCGGGGCTCGGGCGGTGAGGGCGCATCACGGCGCCCGCGGCCACGTTCGTCTTCCAGCCGTCCCCCGTGCGCCGCGCCGCGGCCACCACCCGGCCTCCCACGACCAGAAGACGCAGGTCGGAGCGCCCGTGCGGCACGAACTCCTGGACGTAGAACACGGCGCGCTGCATCTGCAGCGCGCGGAACACGCGGTACGCGAGATCCTCGTCCGTGATCCGAACGATGCCGCGGCCGCCCGAGCCCAAAAGCGGCTTGACCAGCACATCCCCGAACCGGCGGAACGCGGCGAGCGCGTCATCGAAGTTCTCCGCCGCCACGGTCCCGGGCGTGGGGATCCCGGCGCGGGCGAGGAGCTGCGAAGTCCAGTGCTTGTCGACGGTCCGTTCGATCGCCCGGGGCGGGTTGACGACCGGGAGCCCGGCGTCGTGGACCGCGTGCAGGGCGTCGACGCGGAACACGATCTGATCGAGCGAGCCCTCGGGCAGGAACCGGACGAGAAGCGCATCGAGCGAGTCGAGGTCCGCGTCCCCGGAGGCCACCCCCGTCCCTTCCCGGACCGATCCACCGGGACCGACTCGTCCCGCGAGTCGCGTCGCCGGGAGGGCGACCGCATCGCAGCCCAGGCGGTCCAGGGCCTCCGACAGCCGCGCGATGTGCCAGCGGTCCCCAGTCGCCAGGATGCCGGCGCGCGGGCGATCCCTCATGCGTCCATCCCGAACGACCGCCGCAGCATCGCCTCGTCGGCGCGGCCGCTCGAATACACCCGCCCGGTCGCGGCATTGATCAGGGTGACCTGAGCCGGACTGAAGAGCAGCGGGTCGATCGCGTAGAAATCGCCGCCGCGCTCCTTGAACAGGTCGTGGAACAGACGGCCGTAGTCCTTCGAGGACGAGGACGGCACGCGGTCGATGAGCCGCTCGGCGGCCTCGTCCGTGGTCCGCACCCAAAGCGCCACGCGCGCCCCGTAGAGCACGGCGTCGTTGGTGCGCCCGATGGCGCGCACGGGATCGGGGACACCCGGCGCCACGGGACAGGTCCCCGACCCCGCCACGATCGTCGTCAGGTCGAACCCGAGCTCGTGGAGCTTGTGCAGGGCGGTCTCGACCGAACGCGCGGCGATCTGGATGCAACCCGCCAGGCTGCCGGTCGACGCCGCGATCAGCGTGAGCCGGTCCGGAGGCAGGCCGCAGCGCGCCGCGACGTGATCGGCCACGTCGGCGCCCGGCAGCATCGAGCTCTCCAGGAGGAGAACCGTGCTGTCGGAGCGCGACTTGAGGGGAAACTTCTCGAACAGCGCCTCGCCGGCCGAGAGGGACCGCGCGGGCCCGGACCCCATCGCGAAAAACCTGTTCACCTGGATCTTCCACCCGGCGTACTGCGAGGCCATGCAGGCGACAAGGGGGTGATCGATCGCCACCCGCGCCTCGCAGATCGTCGCTTCGCCCAGGGGCGCCGGTCCGACCGTGACCCGTCCGAGGCCGCCCATGCAGCACTCGGCGTACAGCCGTCCCGCCTCGATCGAGCCTCCGGCCTGCACGCCGGCGTCGATAAGACGCGTGCCGTTCGCGAGACGTTGGACGTCGACGCCGAGCGCCGTGGAGGGATCGGCCAGGGCATCCGCCAGGCGCGCCGCTCCAGCATGCATACTCCTGAGAATCTCGTTCACGCAGTGCCCCCCGGAACCGGTGTCAGGATCGTACCCCGGTCGCGGCCGATTCTACCGTGTGATCGGCTGTCGGTGTCCTCCACAGCCGGATGCGGGTTGACGGAACGGCCCTCACCGGACCTAAGATTGCGCGAGGAGGAGGCGGATGAGCGCGGAGGCGCGGAGGATGGAACGGCGCGGGGTGCGGATCGGCGACACCTTCGCCGAAGCCTTCGACATGCAGGCGGCGCGCGTGCTGATCACCGCGCGCTCCCCGGCCTGGGGGCTGACGGCCGCCCGGGCCATGACCGGGTTCGCCACCTCCGTCATCGGCTGCAAGGTCGAGGCCGGCATCGAGGCCGAGCTGACCGCGGAGCAGACGCCGGACGGCCGCCCCGGGGTGAGCGTGCTGCTCTTCGGCTTCGACGCCGAAGGGCTCGCCAAGCGGCTGGTTGAGCGAGTCGGCCAGACGATCCTCACGTGCCCGACCACGGCCTGCTTCGACGGTCTGCCGCATGCGGACAAGCGGGTCGTCGTGGGGGGCGTGCTGCGTCACTTCGGCGACCGCTACCAGTCGAGCAAGCTCCTGGAGGGGAACCGCTACTGGCGGATCCCGGTGATGGAGGGGGAGTTCCTCGTGCAGGAGACCTTCGGCGTTCAGCAGGCCATAGGAGGCGGCAACTTCCTGATCCTGGCCGAGGATGAGCGCGCCGCTCTGCAGGCGGCGGAGGCGGCCGTGGAGTCCATGCGGAGGGTCCGCGGCGTCGTTCTCCCGTTCCCCGGCGGGATCGTGCGCAGCGGCAGCAAAGTCGGCGCGAAGCGCTACAAGAACATGATCGCTTCCACCAATGACGCCTACTGCCCGACGTTGCGCGCGCGGAAGGGGGTGAAGAGCGCTCTGCCGGAGGGCGTGAACTCGGTGCTCGAGATCGTGGTCAACGGCCTCGAGCGTGCGGCGATCGAGGAGGCGCTGCGCGCCGGCATCGACAGCGCGTGTCTCCCCGGCGTCGTCGAGATCTCGGCGGGGAACTACGGCGGCAAGCTCGGCAAACACCACTTCCCCCTGCACCCGCTCCTCGAGGCCGCCTCGTGAGGCGTGCGACCCGGCCGGACAGCGCCGGCAGTCCGTCCCGCAGCGTGGGACGCCGTCGTCCCCCCTCGGGCGGTGTGCTATATTTCGCGGGAATGGAACGCAAACGCTTCATCATGAACGCGGGCCGCACGACCAAGCAGGGCCAGCAGATCAACGTCGGCAAGGATCACGCCGAATATAAGGCCATCGTGAGCACCCTGAACATGCATCCCGAGGACATGAAGGCGGCGGGGATTCAGTCCGGCGGCAGCGTGCGTGTCAGGTCCGATAACGGCGAGGCCATCTTCCGGTGCGTGGAAGGGAAGGTGCCGCAGGGCATGATCTTCGTCCCCTACGGACCGCCGACCTGCCATCTCATGGGGCAGGACACCGACGGAACCGGAATGCCGACCTCGAAGGGCTGGGAAGTCGAGGTCGAGCCGATCACGTCCTGAGGCCCGGCTCGCCGGGAGAGGAAAGCATGGGTTCAACCAAGACTGGCGGACAACCCGGCACATCCTCGATCCTTCGGGTGCTCCCGGAGGATCCGGGAGACCACCCTCCGGCCTGGGAGCTCGTCGGCGCCGGAAGGTACATGCCTCGCCGCATCCGGGGGAGCTTCCCCGGCCGTGAGCTTGGCTGAACGTTCGTCCTTCCGCCCGGTTCGGGCGGATCAGGACCGGGTGAACGGGAGAGGCGATGAGTCTGAACGTCGTGAAGGATGCCACCTGCACGTTCTGCGGTTGTGTCTGTGACGACATCGAGCTGCACGCGGAGGGGGATCGAATCGTCAAGGCGCGGAACGCCTGCAGCCTCGGGGACGCCTGGTTCAAGAACCACACGGCCGAGCGTCTGTATCCCGATGCGCTGATCGACGGGAAGCCGGCCACGGTCGACGCCGCCGTCGAAGCGGCCGCCGGATTCCTGCACGAGGCGAACATGCCGCTGGTGTACGGGCTGAGCAACATCACCTGCGAGGCCCAGCGGGAGGCCGTGGCCCTGACCGAGCTGATCGGGGGAGTGATCGACAGCCACACTTCGCTTTGACACGGCCCCACCGAGATAGCCGCCCAGTTGGGTGGCAAGGTCACTTGCACTCTGGGTGAAGTCAAGAACCGGGCGGATTTCATCGTCTACTGGGGGGGCAATCCGGCCGAGTGCCACCCGCGACATTTCACCAAGTACACCCTGACCCAGAAGGGCAGGTTCGTGCCTGAAGGGCGCAAGGGCCGGACCATGGTGCTGGTGGATATCCGGGAAACACCCAGCGCCCGGGCGGCGGATCTCTTCCTCCAGATCCGCCCGGGCAAGGACTTCGAGGTCCTGACCACGCTGCGGGCTCTCGTCAAGAAGCAGCGGGTGGACGAGGAGGCCGCCGCCGGGACCGGGCTCACGCTGGACCAGCTCCAGGATCTGGTGGATCGGATGAAGCGCGCCCGATTCGGCGTCCTGTTCTTCGGGATGGGGGTCTCGATGACCCGCGGGAAGCACATGAACTCGGCGGCGGTCCTGACCCTCGCGGCGGAGCTGAACGCCTTCACCAAGTTCGTGTGCATGCCGATGCGCGGTCACGGCAACGTGACCGGGTCGGACATGGTCCTGCGCTGGTCGACCGGGTATCCGTTCGGAATCAACCTGTCCCGCGGCTACCCGCGGTTCAATCCGGGGGAGTTCTCGACCGTGGACCTGCTGGTCCGAGGGGACAACGACGCGGCCCTGATCCTCGGCGCCGATCCGGGTGCGACGATGCCCCAGCCGGGGATCGAGCATCTGGCCCGTATCCCGACCATCGTGCTCGATCCGAAGGTGACCCATACGAGTCGCCTGGCAAGGGTCCACATCACCACAGCGGCCACCGGGATCAGCGCGCCCGGGACCGTGTACCGCATGGACGAGGTGCCCCTGCCGCTCCGCCCGGCCCTGAAGTCGCCGTATCCGACCGACGAGGAGGTCATAAGGCGCATCCGCCGAGCGGTGGCGGAGAAGCCCGCATGGACTCCTGCCGCGAACGCGGGGATGGCGATCAGCTGAGCAGCCGACCCTCGAGACAGTCCCCTCAATCGGAGACCCCATGCTGCGGATCACGGGAGGGAAGGTTTATGATCCCGCGAACAACATCGACGGTGTCGTCAAGGACGTCTGCATTGCCGAGGGGCGGGTTGTTCCCGAGGTCAAAGGCGGCCGCTCGGTCGACGCGAGCGGCATGGTGGTCCTCCCCGGCGGGGTCGACATCCACTCCCACATCGCCGGCGCCGCGCTCAACTTCGCCCGGGGACTGACCCCGGAGAACTACCGCCGTGCCCTGACCTTCTCCCACACGCCGGAGCGTCGCGCCGGTCTCGGCGGCATCACTCCCACCACCTTCGCCACCGGGTACTTGTATGCAGCGATGGGCTGGACGACCGTCAACGAGGCCGCGGTCCCGATTCTGTCCGCCCGGCACACCCACGAGGAGATGCACGACATACCGATCCTGGACAAGGCCTCCCTCGTGCTGATGGCCAACAACGAGATCGTGCTGGACCTTCTGGAGGCCGGGGAGGTCGAGCGCGCCAGGCACGTGGTGGCCTGGCTCCTCTGGGCGGCCAAGGCCTACGGCGTGAAGGGGGTCAACCCCGGGGGGGTCGTCGCCTGGAAGTCAGGCAAGAATGCGAACACGCTGTCCGACCCGGTCGAGGGGTACACACGTGTGACGCCGGCCGGGATCATCTCCAGCCTCGCCGGAATCGTCGATGACTTGCGATTGCCGCATCCGCTCCATCTCCATTGCAACAACCTGGGCGTCCCCGGCAACGTGGCCACGACGATCGAGACTCTGAAGATCCTGGAAGGGCGGCGGTGCCACATGGCGCATCTGCAGTTCCACGCGTACGGTGGAGACGGCTGGGGCACGATCCGCTCCGAAGCGGCCACACTCGCCGAGCACTTCAACGCCCGGACGAATCTCACCGCCGATGCCGGAGCGATCCTGTTCGGCGACGCCATGACGATCACGGCCGACGGACCCTGGGAGCACGTGCTCTACAAGCTCACCGGCCGCAAGTGGGGCAACGTGGATGTGGAAAACGAGACCGGCTGCGGGATCGTCCCCTACACTTACAAGGAGCGCAGCCTGGTCAACGCCGTGCAGTGGGCCGCGGGGTTGGAGCTGCTTCTGCTCATCAGCGACCCCTGGCGGATCTTCCTGACCACGGACCACCCCAACGGGGCCTGCTTCTGGCGATACCCGGAGCTCATCGATCTCCTGATGCACGCGGACCGCCGCCGGGAATGCCTGAGCAGGCTGGCGCCCGCGGCGCTCAAGCGAATCGTCCTGCCGGACCTGGATCGGCAGTACACGCTGTCCGAGATCGCCATCATCACCTCCGCGGGCCCGGCGCGCGCCCTCGGCCTGGCGCGGAAGGGGCATCTGGGCGTGGGCGCAGACGCGGACGTCGTGCTCTACGATGAGATGCCGGGTGACCGCCCCCTGTTCGGGTCACCGCGCTACGTCATCAAGGGAGGCGAAATCGCGGTCGAGGACGGAGAGATCCGCCCCGTCAGCCAGGGGCGGGAGTTCATCGTGCGCCCCCGCTTCGATGAAGGGATCGAAGATTTCCTGAGGCCGCTCTTTCAGAAGGTCTACACGATCTCGTTCAACAACTATGCGGTGGAGATGGAGCGCCTGGCCGGCGCGGAGGTGCACGTCTGCGAGTGACCCTGACCCTCAAGGAGCAGCCCAAGGTCCCGCTCGAAGCCGAGACCCTCTCGCCGGATGTGCTGGCGCCCCTCGCGCCCGACGCGATCCGGGCCCTGCCGGTCCATCTGGGAAAGCGACGCCTGCGCGTGGACGATTTCTTCGAGGTCGAAGGGGCGGCCGGTGACGAGCTGGAGATCCGGGGTGATGCGGCCAGGGTGAAGTGGATCGGCCGCGGCATGACCCGTGGCCGCATCCGCATCCTCGGGAACGCAGGCATGCACCTGGGCGCCTACATGAAGGGAGGCAGCATCGAGGTGACGGGAAACACTTCGGACTGGCTCGGCGGCGAGATGTCCGGCGGCCTGATCCGTGTCCACGGGAACGCCGGCGGCCAGGTCGGGGCGGCCTATCGAGGAAGTGTCTCCGGGATGACGGGCGGGACGATCCTCATCGAGGGCTCGGCGGGGCTCGAGGTCGGGAGTCGCATGAGACGGGGACTGATCGCGATGGGGGGGCAGGTCAGGGACTTCGCCGGCCTGCTGATGAAGGGCGGGACCATCGTCCTGCGAGGCGGGGCCGAGCTGCGGACCGGCGCCTGGATGTCCCGGGGCACGATCGTCTCGCTGGCTCCGATCCCGCTCCTGCCGACCTTCTCCTATTCGTGCACGTACACTCCCACGTTCCTGCGGCTGTATGCAAGGCACTTCCGGACGCTGGGGTTCACCATCCCGTGCGACGAGCAGGAAGGGGGCTATCGGCGTTACACAGGGGACGCCTCGATTCCGGGCAAGGGGGAGATTCTCGTCTGGAAACCTCGCGCCTCCTGAGGCCGGTTTCGACGACAAGGCTTGATGGGAGGTACCCTTGGGTGCGAAGACCTTCATGAAGGACCGGGTCGCGCGTCTGACTGCGCGTCTCATGCCCCCGGGGATCCTTCGCGATCCACGTTACTTCGACCTCTGGCAGACGCGGGGGTTCCATGTCACGCCGGTGCATTTCTATCAGCCGGTTCCCGACACCCGCACGCTGCGGGACTCGCTCTGGGCGGAGAGGACGGAGACCGCGGGTGTCGATTTCCGGGAGACCGATCAGGCCGAGCTCGTGGGCTCGTTCGCGGCCGCCTACCGGAGCGAGTACGAGGCGTTCCCCCAGGAGCCTGACGGTTCGCCCTGCACCTTTTATCTGAACAACGGCGGGTTCCGCTCGGTGGACGCCGAGGTCCTGCACTGCATGATCCGGCGCTTCAGGCCGCGACGCATGATCGAGGTCGGTTCCGGCCTGTCGACCTGTCTCGCCGCCCAGGCGCTGCGGCGGAACGCCGAAGAGGCGTCCGCATCCGCCTGCCGGTTCACCACCGTCGATCCCTATCCGGGAACGATGGTGCGCGGCGGAATTCCGGGATTGACGGACTCGATCCCGGCCGAGGTTCAGGACGTGCCGATCCGCGTCTTCCAGGAACTGGGGGAGGACGACATCCTGTTCATCGATTCCAGTCACGTCCTCAGGATCGGCAGCGATGTCCAGTACCTGTACCTGGAGGTCCTGCCGCGCCTGCGGCCCGGGGTTCTCGTGCACGTGCATGACATCTTCCTGCCGTCGGAATACCCTCGATCCTGGGTGCTCGACAAGAGGAGATTCTGGACGGAACAGTACCTGCTCCAGGCCTTCCTGGCGTTCAACGAGGCGTTCCGGATCGTCCTCGCCGCCGGCTACCTGCATCTCGGGCGCCCCGATGTCCTCGAGAGCGCCTTCCCCTCGTACGACCGGACGCTGGAATGGCCGGGAAGCTTCTGGATGCGGCGCGTCAGGTGACGCCGGGAGCCGCTCACCGCCATCGCAGTCTCGTCATCTGCCCGCGGATCCGCCCGGCCTCTTCGAGGCGGGCGTTCACCTCGGTGACCGTGCCGCCGTTCGTGCGGGCGTTCTCGATCAGGAGCCTGGCGGCGTCCTGCATCGTGGCCAGGTAGCGATCGAGCAGACCGGCGAATACGGCCTGGTGCCCGTGTCCCGCAGGAATCCGGGCGAGGCGCGCCCGGAGGTCCGCCCACGCCGGCAGCACCTGCTGCTCGACCGCATGGGCGAAGTCGTCGTTCGAGAGAGTCCCGCCGCCGTTCTTCCGGAAGACGTCCCAGAGGACCTCCTCCACCTGCGCCTCGGCGCGGTAGATGTCCATCAGCTCGACGGAGATGTCGTTGGGTCGGGCCGCGAGGATGCCCGCGACGAGAAAGACCGCGCCCGCCGCTCCGAGAGCCCAGTTGCGCCGCGACCGGCCGGCACCCTGCTCCTCGCTCACGGGCCGCGCCAGGATCAGGCCGCAGAGCAGGCCGCCCGCGAGACCACCGAGGTGGGCGACCAGGTTGATCCCGGTCGCCCGCAGCCCATAGAGGATGTTGTAGCCCACGAACAGGGCCGTGCTCCTGGTGAGCCTCGTGAGGATCGAGCGCGGGAACACGCCGGGGTTCTGGAACAGACATGCGAGCAGCGCGCCATACACTCCGAAGATCGCCCCGGAGGCGCCGGCGCTCAGCAGGAGGGGATTCCAGTAGAAGCTGGCCAGGCTCCCCAGGATCCCGGACAGGGTGTAGAGGAGCAGGAAGCCGGCGTTGCCCACGAGCCGTTCCACGAGGTCGCCCACCTGCCAGAGGGCCAGGAGGTTGCAGACGAGGTGGATGAGGCCGATGTGGATGAAGTTCGACGTCCACAGCCGCCACCATTGTCCGCTCCCGGTCAGCGGTCCGTAGTCTGCCCCCCACGCGATCAGACTCCGGGATGCCGGGTGCAGCGGACTGACCCCGGACAGGACCATGGCCACGAAGACCGCCAGGTTGCAGAGCAGGAGGGAACGCGTGACGTAGGTTCTCGGGGTCAGGGAGCGTAGAGCCGCGTGAAACGCCTGCCAATCCGCCACGCCCGGGCGACCGGGCCGCCTCATCGCATCCATCGCCCGCCGGGCGTCGTGCAGCGGCTCATCGGTGGACGACGGCGCGTCCGGCCGGCCCGAGTCGCTCACGCTCACCCTCAGACTATACGCCGCCGGCGCGACGAGGAGCAAGCTTGACGGACGCTCGGGGTCGGTCCTATCATCACTGACAACGCACAACCCGAATCGGGACGGATCTTCCTGGGCCGCAGGCTCGGAGCGGTGATGCCCGACATCCTTCTCGTCCAGCCCCCTTCGACGCTGCAACGGCTGCAGAGAATCAAGAGCCGACGGCCCGAGCTCGAGGCGCCCCTTCCCTTCGTCGCCATACCGCCCTATCTCCTCGACGCCGGCTTCCGGGTCCATGTGCTCGATCTCCGCATCGATGATCTCGGCGTCCTTCGGCGCGCCCTCAGGGAGACGACCCCGCTCATCGCGGGGATCTCGGTGATGCCCGGCAGCATGCTTCTGGACGCCATCCGGGTGACCCGAATCATCAAGCGCTGTTCGCCGGCGACCACGGTCGTCTGGGGCGGCACGTTTCCCACTCTGCATCACCGGATCTGCCTTCAGGTGAAGGAGCTGGACTTCGTGGTCTGCGGCGACGGCGAGGAGACCCTCGCTGAGCTCGCGATCGCGCTGAGAGATTCCGGTCCGAGGACATCTCCGGAGGGGGTGAGCGGGCTGGCCTACCGGCGGGACGGCTCGATCCATTCGACGCCTCCCAGGCCACCGGTCGATCTCGATCGCCGGCCGATCGGCGCCTGGCACCTCCTCGAGAAGTACATGCCTCGTTACGTCCGACCCTCGGGTCTCCTCTCCGTCAATACCGCGCGGGGGTGTCCGTACTCGTGCACGTTCTGCTACAACACCGCCATCTACCGCGGCTTCAATCGCTATCGCACGAAGAGCATCGATGCGGTCCTCGCCGAGATCGAGCATCTCGTCCGGTCCTACGGGCCGCGCGCCCTGATTTTCATGGACGACGATTTCCTCGCAAACCGGAAGCGCGGCACAGACCTGCTCGACAGAGTCCATCGACGATTCCCGCACCTTCGGTATCGTATCGATGCCCGGGCGGATGAGATTCGGGCCCCGGGCATCGCCGGCCAGCTGGCGGGCCAGGGGCTCGAGAGCGTCTTCTTCGGAGTCGAGGGTGTTTCGGGAGAGTTCCTGGACCGCATCAGGAAGGGACAGGAGACGGACGATACCATCGAGGCGGCCCGGGCGTGCGCCTCGAACGGTCTGCAGGGCACCTACTCCTTCACCTGCGGCTACCCTCAGGAGACCCCCGGCGAGCTCTACGATCGCGTCGAGATGGCCCGGCTGTTGCGAGCCCTGCACCCCGAGGGGCGCTCCCAGATCGAGATCATCTCCCCGGTGATCGGCACGCCGCTGTATTCGGAGCTCCTTCAGCGGAATTGCGTGCCCGAAGATGATATCGACCGGTGGTGCGGATTCTCCGATTGGAAGAGCGCCGTGGGGAAGAAGTGGATCTCCGATGCGCGGTTCTACGAGTCGTTCCAGCTGGCGTTCTACCTGGCCTTTTCAAGCGGAAGCCGACTCGATGGCGGGTTGAGATTTCCCTCGCGCCTCGCTTCGGGCTGGTCGAGGTTCCGGCTCCGCGGCAGGCGGCCGAGGAGGCTGCCGGAATTCAGGCTCGGCAACGGGCTTCTGAAGGGGATGATCTGGGGACCCTCTCTCAAGAGAGCCCCGATCGGGGGAATGTCGCGCCCCACCCGGCCGCCCGGGCAGGGATAGCCGCTCCCGCGCGCGCCGCCTCCACGCCGATGCGCATCTGCTACGTCTCGCACTCCGACTCTCATTTCACCCGGCCGTACGTGGACTATTTCTCGCAACGGGGGAACGAGGTCCACCTCGTCAGTATTCTCGGTGCCGGGCTGCCTGGCGCAATCAACCACCTTCCCCTGGGCCGGAATTTCAGCCCGACCTTGCGAAGTCTCGGATACCTCCGGGCGCTTCCGGTCGTCCGGAAGATCCTGAGGTCCCTTCGACCGTGCATCGTCCACGCCCACTATGTCAGCAGCAACGGGGTCCTCGCGGCGTTCTCCGGATGCCATCCCCTCGTCCTGAGCGCCCGTGGATCGGACCTGCACGGCTTGTGGAACCCGGTCAGGCGGGCGGTCTTGCGCTACGCCCTGACCCGGGCGGATCTCGTGAACCAGGTGTCCCGCGCGTTCGAGCGGGACCTGATCTCCCTGGGAGCGTCCGCTGCCAGGATCCTGACCCTGAGCCAGGGTGTCGAGTCGGCCCGGTTCCTTACGCATCGGTCCTCGGCTCCGCAGGACGGCGTCCGGCTGCTCTGCACACGGAGTCTGTCTCCGCACTACAACCCGCGGGGGATCGTCCAGGCCCTTGCGATCCTGCGATCGCGGCGGGTCTCGTTTCGCTTCTTGTTTGCCGCGGGGGGACCGCAGGAATCCTCGCTCAAACGCGAAGTCGCGCGTCGCGGGCTCGTCGACCACGTCACGTTTCGCGGCGGCTACACGCAGGACGAGCTCCCGGCCCTCCTGGCGCAGGCGGATGTCTATGTCTCGGCCTCATACTCGGACGGAACGAGCGTGTCTCTCCTGGAAGCGATGGCTTCCGGGGCGTTCCCGGTCGTGTCCGACGTGGCGGGCAACCGGGAGTGGATCAGCGGAAACGGAGACGGCCGGTTGTTCGTCCCGAACGACCCGGGGCACCTCGCGGATTGTCTCCAGGAGGCGATCGAGGGGACCGATCTTCGGCGCTTCGCCGTCCGGACCAACAGACGGACGATCGACGCGCGTGGTGAGCGGACCAGGAACCTCGCGGAGCTTGCCGGTGCCTACACGGAACTGTGGGACAGGGCGGCCCGGTGACCGTGCGCGTTCCCGAGGGTCACCGCGGTCGCGAGCGAAGCGCGGAAATCCAGGCGCCAAGACTTCGATCCAGGGCCCCGAGATACGACTTCAGGACGGGCGTCGTCCCGCCGGAGAACCTGGCGAACTGCTCGCGAAGACAATCCATCATGTCGAGGTAGTCCTGGGGCTCAACCTCCTCGCAGACCCGATCGAGCAGGTCGAGGAACTGCTCGTTCACGAGGTGAGCGAGATGCTCCTCACGCACGTTCGTGGCGGCGGGTCCGATTCTCGTGTGCCGCACCAGGGGCTGTCCCACGCTCATTCGGTCCCCACGGCGATCCATCAGCGTCTTCAGAATGAAGCCCCCCCAGATGTCGCCGTAGCGGTTGATCCTCCACCCGGGCATGATCTCGACATTCATCGGGAGCTGATAGATCGCGGGGATGAGGGATCGACTGAATTGCATGTTTCCCGAACAGACCGAGATCATCGTCCCTTTGGGAACGGCGACGTTTTCGACCCTGAGGGCGGCATCCTGGTAGTCGTCGGCGCCCCCCGAGATTCGATCCACGGCGTTGATGTCCAGAAACCCCGTCCACAGCCCCAGGTTCATCCGGACGGGACCGTGATCACCGGCGTCCACCGTCCAGGGCGTGTAATCGACGCGTGCCGAGTATGGAAACCCGCGCGGGTACTGCGATCGAATCGCCGGGTCGTCGTAGAGATCGAAGATGTTGAAGTGTCTTCCGGATCCCGAGATCCCGGCCCGTCCCCCGGAGACGAAGAGCGAGGTGACCCGGCTGATGAATTCGGGGGACTCGACGATGCAGTCGTCGTCGAGAGCCACGATGATTTCATCGGCGTCGCCTTCCCTCCAGGCGATGTAGAACCCGAGATCCCGGCAGGCCCCGTTCCCCGTGGGGATGGCGATCTCGTTCCTCCCGAGCAGGCGGGTCCGGTCCGATCGATCGTAGACCTCGAACTGGCGATGATCGATCCGGATCGATCCTGCCGTGTCATCAATCACGATGAATCGACAGCCATGGTCGATCAAAGGGGCCAGGGACCTCAGGTTCACGCCGCGGCATGTAGGAATGACGACGATCACGACGGCGCCCCATGGCCGTCCAGGCTTGCCAGGAGGACGTTTTCGAGGCGGTCCGCCAGGGCGTTCACATCATGATGCTCGCGCGCCCAGGCGATGCCGCGCCGGCCCATGGCGCAGCGGGTGTCGAAGCGCAGATCGGCCATCGATGCGAGGGCGGCCGCCAGCGCTTCAGGGTCTTCGCCCTTCACGGAGATTCCAGCGTGCGCCTCGAGGACGGGGTCGTAGGTGGACTCTCCGGATGTCACGATCGGCCGGCCGGACATCAAGTAGTCGCACAACTTGCTCATGCTCAGCCCATACTGGTACACGGGTGAATTCTTGAACGAACAAATCAGGCAATCGGCCGCCGCCATGGCTTCGGGAGCCCGGGACTTCGGGATCGGATCGCGGATCTCGACGTTCCGGAGCCCCAGGCTCCGGGCGCGGGCGACCAGCCTGTCCCTGTCGGAACCGTGCCCGATGAGAACGATGCGGACGTCATCCCGACGATTGCCCGCCAGGATGCGTGCGGCGTCGAGGATGACGTCCAGGGCCATGCTCTGGACGAAACTGCCGAGATACAGGGCGGTGAAAGGCGGCCCATGATCCACGTACTCGGGCAGATTCTCGTAACGCGCGGGGTCGATCACATGAGGGATCCAGACGATTTTCCCGACGTCCAGACCCCGGCCGCTGACGTAGTCCTGGGTGTTGCGCCACAGCATGATGACGCGCTCGGCCGCCGTGAACAGGACCGTTTCGGCCATCCTCAGGGCTCGTGCCTGGACGCTTCCAGGCGTCATGCGGCCGAAATCGATCAGCACCTGGGGCCAGAGATCCGGCACCTCGACCACGAAGGGAGCGGCCGTCAGGCGCGCGAGGGTCAGACCCGCCAGCGCCGCACACGGATGAACCGAGCATCCGATGACGACGTCCGGCCTCGGCAACGTCGTCAAGGCGCGCGCCAGAGCCAGGACGCCGTATCCCATCATGTTCACGATCCGGCGCCAGTCGTTGGAGGCGTAAGGGTAGCCACGAAGCCAGATGAACCGGACATCGTCGCGCACCTCCGTCCGCGACAGCCGCAGGAGGGAATCGATGTGTTCCTCCCTGAGGCGATAATGGCTGAAGCTCGACGCGAATACGGTGGTCTCGTGGCCCTTCCTGACGAGCGCGCGGCAAAGCTCGAACGTGCGTGTCGCCGATCCATCGGGGGATTCGGCGTAGTGGTTGAAGATCCAGACGTTCATGCGGCGAACGTCCTCCCGGGTCGGGATCGATGATGTGCTGAGAGTGTCTCGGGACGATTTACATCGAGCCTCCCATGATGTCAACCGGAATTTCGAGGATGGCGGCCCGAGCGCCGTGGCGAGATGTCATCGTCCTTGGGGCCACGGTCGCGCTCGCGCAGACTCTCTGGATCGCGCTGCCCTCCGAGTTGCGACGGAACGAGAGCGGTGACTACCTGGGATTCTACGAGCCCGTTGCCCGCAGTCTTTGCGCAGGACGAGGAATCGTCACTTCCGCAGGTGAACCCGCGACCCGCTATCCCCCCGGGTACCCGTTCCTTCTCGCGTGCGTCTTCCGGGCGGCCGCCCTGACCCACCTCTCCGACGAGGCGGCGATACGGGCGTTTCACCTTCTCTGCGCCGGAATCACGACGGTCCTGCTCCGGCGACTCGCCCGGCGGCTGTGGTCCAGTCGTGAGGCGCTGGCGGTGGCCCTCGCCTGGATCACCTATCCGCCGGCTCTGTGGCTGACCCGGCAACCGAGCAGCGAGCTTCCCTTCCTGATCCCGTTTTTCGGGGCCGCCCTCGCCTTCGTGAAGGGGTGGCGCCAACGGCGGCACCGGGCGCTCTGGTTCTTCCTCGCGGGGACGCAGGCGGGGATCGCCTCACTCATCCGGCCGATCGGAGCCGGATTGGGAATCCTGCTCGTGTCCTTGATCTGGCTCGTGAGGTCGGGATCGGGGGGGCGTCACCGCATCGTCCTGTCCGTCGCGCTGCTTCTCGGCAATGCGACCCTGGTCGTTCCGTGGGAGGCGTTCGCGTGGAGGACGACCGGCCGGTGGGTGCCCCTGAGCGCGGGCAGCCCGGCGAGCGTCCTGGACGGCTGGACCTACGCCGTGAATCCGGACAAGGTCCACCACCCTGGCCTCCCGCTGCCCGGCGACGTCGAGAGCCTGATGTCCACGTTCCTGTCCCGGCGCGATGAGTTCGTAACCGTCTCGAACGCCGTGGTCGTGATCCTCCAGGAGTCGCTGGCCCGCCCTCGGGCCGCGCTGGAGCTCGTGGCGCTGAAGGCCGCCCGGAGCTGGTACGCGACGGACAGCGGGCGGTTCGAATCTGCGACACTCCTGATCCAGTCGGTCTATGCCGGCGCGATCCTCCTCGCCACCTGGTTCGCCTGGAGACGTGGTGGGGCGCGGCGGCGCCTGGCTTCCGCAGTGTGGCTCGTGCTCGCCTACTTCTGGGGGCTGACGATCCTGGTCCTCTCGATCGCCAGATACATGGTCCCGGCCATCGGGCTGGGCTTCCTCCTGTTGCCGCACATCGGTCGCATTCAGCTTCGAGGCACGAGGAGCGCGACACAGACAGCCCCCGCCACCGGAACCCGAGCCTGCCAGACCGAGGGCCGTCAGGCCGGCCCTCAGGACGCGCATCGGCCGGCCGATCGCGGGCGTCTCACCTGCATCCCTCGAACAGCTGCAGCGACATGCCGCTGGGGACCGAGTCGGGCACGCGGTCGCAGAAATCGAGCACGCGCGGATCGAACAGGCCCTCGCGCACGAAATCCACCAGGTCGCGGAACTCGTCGTCGGTGAGCCGGATCGGTTTCTGCAGAAGCGCGTCGATTCCGGCCTGGAGAATCCCCTTGAACGGGCCCGGAATCAGGTCGGCCGGCAGGTTGTTGGCGGCCGGATCGTAGCGGCGCAGGGAGCGATCGACGTCGAGATGGTGCGCGATCGCCGCCTCCAGCGTGCCGAAAGCGCCGTTGTGGAAGAAGCCGGGGGCGACCTTGAGATTGCGCAGCGGCGCCGTGCGGAACATGTAGCGCAGTGCCGGATCCCCCTCGGTCTGCTCGAAGCCGAAGTCCTCGTTCTCGCCCGGGCCGTCGAAGATGGTGTCGCCGGTCCCGACGCCGAACACCGGCGCCACCTGGGGTCCGCCGATGCGGTGCGGCTTGAAGTCGCTGAACATTTCGTTCGAGCCGCCCCCCACCGCGTGGCAGGCGACGCAGCCGGCGTTGCCGAAGAACTGGAGCGCCCCGCGCTTCTGCCCGGTCGTCAAGGCGCCGGTCTCGCCGCGCGCGTAGCGGTCGAGCGGCGCGTTGGCGGCTTTGAGGCTCGTCTGGAATTCGGCGATGGCGAGTCGGCGCATGTCGATCGTGATTCCTCCGGCGGGGAGTGGGACTCCACCGTTGAACACCTCGCCGAATTTAGCCAGGTAGGTTGCGTTCGCGTTGAGCCGCGCGTTGACTGCGGCCTGGATCGGGAAGTTGTGGAAGCCGGTCCCGTCCGGCGCCGGAAGGGGCTGTCCCAGGCCGTCGTCGAACTGGTAATGACGCGGGCCGAAGGGCCCGGGGTTGGCCGCGATGCCGTTGAATCCCGCCATCTCCACCAGCTCGGTGGACGGAAGCGAGCCCTGCGACGCCAGGAGCGTCGGCACTCCCGTCACGACGTTCTCGGGCGGCGGGAACTTGAATCCGAGCGAGCCATCGAAGGGATCGCCGGAGACCGCGACGAAGCGCGGCGTCCACATCAGCGCCGGATAGAAGGCGGTGTTGGCGACCAGGGGCGAGCGCCTCTGGTTGCGCGGACCGTGGCGGTCCGGGCCGACGACGCCGTTGTTCTGGACGCCGATCGCCATCCTCTGGGAGTCGCCGAACCCGAACGCCGGGGCGTGGCATCCTGCGCAGGAGTTGTCGTCGTGCAGGCCCAGGATCTTGTCGAAGAAGAGAAGCCGGCCGAGGTCGGCGCGTTTCGAATCGATCGGACGGCCGAGCCGCGCCTCCAGCTTGGACTCGGTGCGGCCGGTGAACCCGGCCCGGGTCAGCGCCGCGGCGAGGCGGCTATCGAGGTCATGAGCGCCGGGGGCCGCGGCACCGGCGGCGGGCGACTGCGCCGCCGCGCCCCGCGAGAGCCCGACCGCCGCGCCGGCGGTGACCACGAGAAGCAGTCCCAGGAGCGCAGATCGACGATACCTGTCCGGGAAGCCGGCCAAGACTGACATGTTGCACCTCTCTCATCCTGGAGGGGACGGCCGTCCGCCCCGCGTGAGCCTGATATGTTTCAAAGTCGTGCGCCGCGCGCAGTCGATTGTGGCCGGGAATATACGACGCCCGGGAGGGGCCGGGCAAGGAATTTTCGAGGGTGGATCGGGGGGGCGTGGGCGATTCCGGGCGGGCCCCGCGCGTATGTCGCGTCCCCCGGCAGGCGTATGAAGTCTCGTCTCCATTCCATAGGAGAGAGACCGGGGTCCGCCGTGTCGCGACGCTCTCCGGCGGCCGGGCTGCGTGGTTTCCCGACGCGCGCGCCGCGGATCTCGGCATTCCGGCGACGTTCCCGGCGCTCCGCCGTGATCAAATTCGTCACCTGCGCCCGTTCGCTTGAATCCCGATCTCACGCGCCGATATTTCCGGTACACCTCGAGAACGCACGGACGGGAGTTGCGACGCAAGCCCGCTTTCCTCGCGGCGGCGGGCCGGGGTGCAGGGAGGAGGACCCGACATGAATCGCCGTCACCTGCTGTCGGTCTTATCGGCCACCCTCGCGGTGACCCTCGCGTTCACGCAGTCCGGACCCGCCGAGGCCCCGACCGGCTTCGACGATCAGACCAACGGCTTCGCGAACCAGACGCAGTTCGACCTGGATCGCGGGACCTTCGAGGAGCGCGAGACGATCGACGACGGCCTGGGCCCGGTCTACAACGCCCAGGCCTGCGCGGAGTGCCACCAGAATCCCGTGACCGGCGCGATCAGCCAGGTCACGGAGCTGCGGGCCGGCCACTTCGACGGCCTGCTGTTCGTCAATCACCCCGGAGGGTCGCTGATCAGCGACCGCGCCATCGATCCGTCGATCCAGGAACGGGTGCTCGGAGGGAACGAAGTGCGGTCATTCCGCGCCTCTCTGAACACGCTGGGGGACGGCTTCGTCGAGTGCATCGACAGCAACACTCTGGTGGCGATCTCGAACCGGCAGCCGGCGGGGATGCGCGGGCAGTTCATCCAGGTGCCGGTTCTCGAGGCCGGCAACCGTCTGCGCGGGGGACGCTTCGGCTGGAAGAACCAGCACGCCAGCCTGCTGTCCTTCTCCGCCGACGCCTACCTCAACGAGATGGGCATCACCAGCCCGCTTCAGCCTGTCGAGAACAGCTCCAACGGCGATCCCGTGGACGCCTTCGATCGCGCGAGCGATCCCGAGAATGACGGCGAGGACGTCGAAGCCTTCGCGCGGTTCATGCGCTCGACGAAGGCGCCGCCGCGGGACGAGGCGCTCGGCGCCACCGCGGATGCCCGGCGCGGCGACCAGCTCTTCACCTTGATCGGCTGCGACGTCTGCCACGTGAGGAGCATCACGACCGCTCCGGCGGGCACCGTGATCAACCAGGGGGCGTTCACCGTGCCGCCCGCCCTCGGCGGCAGGACGATACATCCGTTCGGCGATTTCCTCCTGCACAACGTCGGCACCGGCGACGGGATCGTCCAGAACGGCGGGCCGTCCACGCGCAACAAGGTGCGGACGGCGCCGCTGTGGGGTCTGCGCACACGGGATCGACTGATGCACGACGGCCTGAGCCTCACGCGCAACGAGGCGATCCTCCGCCACGCGGGCGAGGCGGGACCGGTCATCTTCAACTACGGGAGCCTGAGCACCGCGGACAAGAGCGCGCTCATCACGTTCCTCAACTCGCTGTGAGCGGACCAGGGTAGCGCGGCTCAGCCGCAGAGCTCCCGCACCGCCTCGGCGAACGTGCGCGTGTGCGAATCGATGTCCTCGGGTGTCGTGTCCGGGGCGATGAGCGCCATGTTGTGGAAGGGAGTCATGAGAATGCCCCGGTTCAGGCAGTAGAGGTGCAGGAGGCGGTCGAGGTCGAGATCCATGGCGGCCTCGGCCTCGGAGCCGTTCCGGGGCGGCGTGGGGCGGAACTGGTACTCGGCGCGGTTGCCGAGACGCACGACGTGCCACGGCAGACCGGAGGAGCGGATCGTCTCCTCGACCCCCGCGACGAAGCGCTCCGCCAGGGGGATCGTCCGGTGGTAGAACTCCGGCGTGAGGACGCGCTCCAGGGCCGCCCGCATGGCGGCGAGGGCGAGCGCGTTTCCTGAGAGCGTCCCGCCGATGCCGCTGACGTCGGAGTCCTCCACGCGGATGCCGGCCGCTGCGCGCTCCGCGAGGTCCCCGCTCACCCCGTACGCGGCGGCCGGAACGCCGCCGGCGATGGGCTTGCCGATCGTCAGCATGTCGGGCAGGAGGCCGTGGGCGGCCGTGTACCCGCCGGGACCGGCGCAGATGGTGTGGGTTTCGTCGATGACCAGAAGGGTCCCGGTGCGCCGGGTGATCTCGCGCAGCGCGTCGTGGTAGCCCGGGTCGGGGAGGATCATCCCGACGTTGGTCATCGCCGGCTCGGCCAGCACGCACGCCACATCGCGGGGGAGAAGCGCCTTCTCGAGCGCCGGCACGTCGTTGAACTCGATGGCGCGCGTCGTCAGGGCCGGGTCTACAGGAGGCCCGAAGGAGCTCTTCTTCCGCACCGTCGCGCCGTTCGACAGCGAGATGAAGGTCTCGTCCACCGTGCCGTGGTAGCAGCCGTTGAACACCAGGACGAGCCTCCGCCCGGTGATGCCGCGCGCCAGGCGGATGGCGAAGCGGTTGGCGTCCGTGGCGGTCATGGCGATCTGCCAGAACGGCAGCCCGAACCGCCGCTTGAGCTCCTCCCCCACGACGATCGCGTCCTCCGTCGGCAGCATGAAGGTGATCCCCCGGCGCACCTGCGCCGCCACCGCCTCGGCCACCGGCTCCGGCGAGTGACCCGTCATGGCGCCGGTGTCCCCCAGGCACAGATCGAGATAGCGGTGACCGTCCACGTCGGTGAAGTGGGCCCCGCGAGCCTCACGGACGAACAGAGGGAACGGCCCGGACCAGCGCACCATCCAGTTCATCGGCACGCCGCCGAGGAGCGAGGCGCGGGCGCGATCGAACAGGAGGCTCGACCGGGGGTGCTCCTCGACGAAGCGCCTGGTCTCACGCTCCATGAGCGCGGCGAGACGGGTTCTGGAGATCGAGGCCATAGTTGAGCGGTCATCCTGACATAGTCCCGGGCCGGACGGAAGGGGCGGAGAGGCGCGTCTCCGTACTATGATACCGGCCGTCGAGGACGGTCCGGGGGAGAGGATGCGAGGGCTGAAGGGGAAGGGAGTCCTGGTCACCGGAGGGGCGAGCGGCATCGGGGCCGCCACAGCGGCCCGCTTCCTGGACGAGGGGGCGTGGGTGTGCATCCTCGACCGGGATCCGCGGGGGAACGAGGCGATCCGGAAGAGCCTGCCGGGTCTCGCGGGGGTCCTGACCGCCGACGTGAGCCGGCTGGCCGATGTCCGGACCGCCTTCGCCGAGGCGGTCCGTCTGATGGGGCGCGTGGACGTTCTCATCAACAACGCCGGTATCAGCATCCGGCATTCGTTCCTGGACATCACCCCGGAGGAATGGGACCGTGTCGTCGGCGTCGATCTGACCGGGGTGTTCTATGTCGCGCAGACTGCGGCCCGGCACATGGTGGAACGAGGAGGCGGCGTCGTCCTGATGACCGCCTCGACCAACGGCATCGTCGGGCACCGCCAGTACGCCGATTACAACGCCTGCAAGGCCGGCGTGATCGAGCTGACGAAGTCGATGGCCCTGGAGCTGGCGCCGGGCGTGCGCGTCAACGCCGTCGCCCCCGGGTACGTGCTGACACCGATGCAGAAGGCGGAGTACACCGACGCCATGCTCGAGGAGGTCAACCGGAAGATTCCGCTCGGACGGCACGCCACTCCCGAGGAGATCGCCGGCCTGTTCGCCTACCTGGCCTCCGAGGACGGCGCCTACTTCACGGGCCAGGTCTTCATCATCGACGGCGGCGAGACCGCCGGCGGCCTGGCGAGCCGCTAGCATGTTCCGGGGGTGCGCGGCGGTGTTTCGATGAGGTCCGGGAACGGCGGCGCGCCGGCGGCTGCCGGGGTCCTGCGGGACAAGGTCGCGGTGATCACCGGCGCCGCCTCGGGAATCGGGCGGGCCACGGCCCTCCTGTTCGGTCGCGAAGGGGCCGCGGTCGTCCTGTTCGATCGGGATGAAGAGGGGGGCCTGGCGGCGACCCGGGCGATCGAAGACGAGGGGGGCCGGGCGATCTTCGTGCACGGCGACGTGACGAAGGACGCGGACGCCGAACGCGCCATCCAGCAGAGCACGGAGCGTTTCGGACGGCTCGACATCCTGTTCAACAACGCCGGCATCATCAGGCGGGCCACGCTCCTCGAGACGAGCGAAGAGGACTGGGACCGCGTCATGCAGGTGAACGTCAAGTCGGTGTTTCTCCTGTCGCGCCGCGCCGTCCCGGTCATGGCGCGCTCCGGCGGGGGTGTCATCATCAACACGGCCTCGAACTGGGGGCTCGTGGGGGGGGCGCGCGGTGCGGTCTATTGCGCGTCGAAGGGGGCGGTGGTCATCCTGACGAAGGCGATGGCGCTCGACCACGGCGCTCAGAACATCCGGGTGAACTGCATCTGCCCCGGCGACACCGACACGCCGATGCTGCGGAGCGAGGCGGGCATGCTCGGCGAGCCGCTCGACCGGTTCCTGCAGGAGTCGGCGCAGGTGCCGCTCCGCCGCGTGGCGCGGCCGGAGGACATCGCGCAGGCGGCGCTCTACCTCGCCTCGGACGCTTCCTCGTTCGTGAGCGGGGCGCCGCTCATCGTGGACGGCGGGTTCGTGGCCGGGTAGGAGGAGAAAGACGATGCGGCTGGAGGGGAAGGTGGCGCTCATCACCGGGGGAACATCGGGCATCGGCCGGGCGACGGCGGTGCTGTTCGCGCGCGAAGGGGCGAAGGTGGCGCTCACGGGCCGCGACGAAGTGCGCGGCCGCGTCGTCCTGCACGAGGTCAAGAACGCGGGCGGCGAGGGGGTCTTCATCCGTTCGGACGTGCGCCTGGCCTCCGACTGCAGGCACGCCGTGGACGAGACGATCAAGACGTTCAAGAAGATCGATCTCCTGTTCAACAACGCCGGCGTGTTCTTCCCGCGCACCGTCCCCGACTGCCCCGAGGAGGAGTGGGACCAGACGCTGGACGTGAACCTGAAGGGGACGTTCCTGATGTCGAAATACGCCCTGCCCCACATGATCGAGAGGCGCGCGGGCGTGATTGTCAACAACAGCAGCGGCTGGGGCCTGGTCGGGGGGGACGCGGCCGCGGCCTACTGCGCCTCGAAGGGGGGCGTGGTCCTGCTCACCAAGGCGATGGCGATCGACCACGGCCGCCACGGAATCCGCGTCAACTGCATCTGTCCGGGCGACGTCGAGACCCCGATGCTCCCCGAGGACGCCAAGCAGCGCGGTCAGACCTGGGAGCAGTACCTGCAGGGGGCGGCGAACCGGCCGCTCGGCCGCATCGGCAAGCCGGAAGAGATCGCCCGCGCCGTCCTGTTCCTGGCGACCGACGACTCGTCGTTCATGACCGGCTCGGCCCTGGTCGTCGACGGCGGCGGCTCGGCGGATTGAGTGGAACGCGCGTCGTCGATCACCAGCGCATCTTGGGGGCCACGATCATCTGGCCGCCGTCCACGAACAGCGTCGTCCCGGTCATGAACGGGCAGGCGCTCGAGGCCAGGAACAGGATCGCCGCGGCGACCTCGTCCGCCTCTCCCGCGCGCCTGAGGACACCGAGGTTCTCGATCGGCGTGCCGCGCGGCGGCAGATCGGCCGTGGACATGTCGGTGTAGATCCAGCCGGGCGCGACGCTGTTCACGCGGATGCCGAACTCGGCGAAATCGATGGCCATCGAGCGCGTCAGACCCACGATTCCCGCCTTGGCCGCGTTGTAGCTGCCTCCCAGGGGATCGCACTCGAAGGCGGATGTCGAGGAGAGGGTCACGATCCGGCCGGAGACCTTCGCGTCGCGCATGGCGCGCGCCGCCTCGCGACCGCACAGGAACGTGCCGCGCAGGTGGATGGCGATCATCCGGTCCCACTCCGCGACCGTCGTGTCGGCCAGGTTCTTGTACGGGTCGGCGACGCCCGCGTTGGCGATCATCACGTCCAGCCGTCGGAAGCGCCGCACCGTTTCCTGGACGAGACGCTTCACGTCCGCCTCCGACGTGACGTCGCAGGTCAGGGACTCGACCCTGCCGAGGGAAGCCAGCTGCCGCGTCGCGGCATCGAGCGAGTCCTTGCGCAGCGACGCCAGCATGACCGAGGCGCCTTCGCGCAGAAGGGCCGCCGCCGCGGCCCTGCCGATGCCCCGGGATCCTCCCGTCACGATGGCGACCTGTCCCTTCAACCCGTAATCCATGTAAAGGGTCTTGTATCATCGCGACACGCGCCCGGTCAACGCGCGGAGCACGCCTCATGACGCTCGTCCTGTACGACATCTTCTGGTCGCACTTCTGCGAGAAGGCGCGCTTCTGTCTCGACTACAAGGGCCTGCCGCACACGATCGTGCGGGTCAACCCGTTCACCAGGCGGCAGGTGATCGATCTCGGAATGCGCGGCGACGTTCCGGTCCTCAAGGACGGCGCCCGCGTGATCGCCGGGTCCGGCGCCATCGCCTCTCACCTCGAGGAGACACACCCGGGTCCACCGCTCCTGCCGCGCGAGACGCGGGCCCGGGAGTCCGTCCTCGCCCTGCAGACGAAGTGCGACGAGTGGCTCGGACCCGACGCCCGGCGCGTCGCCTACGAGGTGGCGCTCGAGAATCCGGCCCTCCTCGTGGGGACCATCCTCTGGCCCCGCCCGCCGAAGCGCTGGCTGAATCCCCTCCTGCTGCGCCTCGTCGAGCCGCGCGTGCGTCGCAAGTTCAAGATCTTTCCGCGCGAGCTGCAGGAGAGCCGGGAGAGGCTGCGCCGGTTGCTCGGCGAGCTGCAGGCCGCGATCGCGCCGACCGGGTTCCTGGTGGGGGATCGGATGACGCTCGCCGATATCGCGGCGGCGTCCCTCCTGGACCCTCTGGAGATCGTCCCGGAATTCGTCCGCGATCCTGCCCACGCCCCGCTGTTCGCATGGAAGCGCCGCCTGGCGCGCCTCCATGGGCGCCGCCAGAGGACACCGTGGCTTTCAGGCGCACCGCCCCCCGGCTATCCGCGGCTTCCGCTCGCGGAGACCTGACCCGCTCTCGACGGTCCCGCCGCCCCGGCGCGCCTTTATCATCTTTTTACCACCCGGTTCCCGGACACCTCCCCACGGATGGCGCCCCCGGGGGCCGGACCCTATATTGACGCCCGTCGTGCCCTGCCTGAAGTGTGTCCGGCCGCCGGCGCCGGGAACGTAAGGGACGACGGAGCCTCAGGATGGCCGGAGAGCGCAGCGCCACAGCGAGGGTCGGCCGGGGCCCGGGATCCGGGCACGCCCTCGGCCCCGCGCTGGTCGCCGGGACCGGTCTTCTTCTCGGGCTGCTGGGCGCCATCCTCATCGTGAGCGGCACGGCCACCATCGAACGACACGCCTTCGGCTCGATGCGCCAGCGGGGGATCGGCCTGACCCGGATCCTGGCGGTCGCGGCGGCGGGAGCGGAAGAGAACGGCGGCCTCGAGAGGCTCAAGACGGTCCTCGAGCAGGTGGTGGGTGACGGCGATCTGGTGTATGCCGGGATCGTGGACCGGGACGGGGCCGTGGTGCTCGAGGCGGGCGCCGCGGGAGCCCGGCCGATTTATGCGGCGCGCAGTCTGCCGGTGGCTCCGTCGGACCAGGGGGATCGAATCGTCGGTCTCGGCGGCGAACCGCTCTTCCTCTTCACGTTTCCGATCGAGATTCCGGCACGTCCCCTCGAGTCTTCCCCGTTCGCGGCGGGAAGGAGCGGGGCGGAGACTCAGGGCCGCCCGGGCGGAGTCCAGGGGAGCTCGGACGAGACCGGTCTGGGCCCCCGATCGGCCGGCGCCGCCCCGCGCCTGGGTGCCGCCGCTGCGGAACGCGGACTCGTTCAACACGTGGCGGTCGGCCGAGGCTACATCGGTGACGTCCGGGTAGCCTTCGGCGCGGCCCCCGTCGACGACGCGCGTCAATCCTTCGCCGTGCAGGGATCCCTTCTCGGGCTCGCGGTGGTTCTCGGAGGAATGCTCCTGGCCCAGGTGCTCACGCGCCGTCTCGTCCTGCGGCCCGCCCGGGACCTGGTGTCGGTCGCCTCCGGCCTGGAGGCGGGGGATCTCGGCCGGCGCAGCGAGGCCGGTGGAGCCGCCGCCGAGATCGCCTCGATCGGGCGGGCGATCGACGCGCTCGGAGACCGGCTGGAGGGGACCATCCATCGCCTGCGCGAGGAGTCGAGGCGGGTGACCGACCTGGTGCAGGGGTCGGAGTCTTCGGCGGCCACGGTCGTGGCGGGGACCGCCTCCCAGCAGGCGGTCGTTCAGGCCGCCGTGGCGACCGCGGAGTCGCTGACACGCTCGGCGCGCAACGTGGTCTCGAGCGTGAGCGGTCTGTCGGCCTCTTCCGAGGAATCGACGTCCTCGATCCTGGCGATGGTCGCCACGATCGAGGAGGTGGCCGGCCACGCCGACGGATTGACGATGTCGGTCGAGGACACGGCGGCCACCACCGAGGAGGTGGTCGGATCGATCAAGGAGATCGACCGGAACGTCGAGCTCCTGAACCAGTTCGTGGCCGAGACCTCCGAGGCGATGTCCCGCATGGGGAAGGTCATCGAGCAGGTCGAGCGCAACGCCGCCGACAGCAAGGCGATCTCGGAGCTCGTGGCAGGCAACGCCGAGAAGGGGATGCGCGCCGTCGTGCACACGATCGAGGGGATGGACGGCATCTACGGCAGCGTCTCCCAGACCCGGAAGGTCATCGAGTCGGTCGGCCGGAAGGGGCAGGAGATCGGGCTGATCCTGAACGTCATCCAGGAGGTCACGGAGCAGACCGATCTCCTGGCGCTCAACGCCGCCATCATCGCGGCGCAGGCCGGGGAGCACGGCCGCGGCTTCGCCGTCGTGGCGGAGGAGATCCGGCAGCTCGCCGAGCGCACCGCCACGAGCGCGAAGGAGATCGAAAATCTGATCGCCTCGTTCCAGTCGGAGACCGGGCGGGCGGTGCAGGCCATGCAGGAAGGGATGGCCCGCGTCGAGGAGGGGTCCGAGCGCTCCCGCGAGGCGGGCAGGATGCTGAAGGAGATCCTGGAGTCGGCGCGCCAGTCCTCCGGCCGGGTCGGCGAGATCGCCGAGGCGGCCCGCGATCAGGCGAGCTTCAGGCTGATTGTCGGCGCCTCTGTCGAGAAGGTGCGCGAGATGGCGGCCCAGATCAAGAAGGCGACCGGCGAGCAGATGCTCGGCTCGGAGCAGATCATGTCGGCTGTGGAGAACATGCGCGAGATGTCGGGGCACGTGAAGCGCGCCACCGCCGAGCAGACGCGCGGCTCCCGCTCCGTCACGCACGCCATCGGAAACGTCAGCGGCATGATCGCCGCGATCCACCGGGCCACGTCGGACCAGGCCGAGACCTCCGACCAGTTCCTGAAGGGGCTGGCCGCCGTCTCCTCGTCGATCGCCTCCAACCTCGCCGCCGCCGAACGGCTGCGGCAGGCCCTCGAGGGCCTGCGCGGCCACGCGCAGTCGATCGCCACCGAGCTGGCCGGCTTCACCGTCCGGCCGTCCCGCTGATCGCTTCCGCCGCCCGGACGCTTCCCGCTATGGACTTCGTTCGGCGGCTTCCGGTATATTGCGCCCGGCGCGCAGGCTGAGGCGTGCCCGCTTCGCGCGCGGACGACAGGGCGCGCTCCGGATGCCCAGCGCGGTGAAACCGGCCCTCCGAATCATCGTCAGTCTTCTGCTGACGCTGTCTTGTCTCTTCTTCTTCGCGCGGCGCTTCGACGTCCGGGCGGCGACACGGAGCCTGCGCGAAGCGAGCCCCGGGCTCATCCTGCTCAGCGTGGCCCTCACCCTCCTCGCCTACCTGATCAGGGCCTGGCGCTGGCGTGTCCTGATGGCGCCGGTCAAGAAGGGGATCGGGATGTACAACCTGACCTCCACGATGTTCATCGGGTTCATGATCTCGTTCATCGTGCCGTTCCGGCTGGGGGAGGTGGCGCGTCCGGTGCTCCTCGCACGCCGCGAGAAGATCAGCGCCACGGCGTCGATCGCCGCCGTGGCCCTGGAGAGACTGTTCGACGTCATGACGGTCATGGCGCTCCTGGCGGTGTTCGTCCTGACGGCACGCGGCTCGGCCCTGGTCTCCCCCCGGAAGGGGGGCGGCGCCGAGCACGAGGCGTCGGTCTACCTGACCAAGGCGATCGTGGCCACGGCCCTCCTCGTCGCGGTCGCCCTGCCGCTCGTGCTGGTGCTCGTCCTGTTCCCGAACTTCGTCATGCGGGTGATGAAGGCCCTGCACGGCCGGCGTCATGGCGGCGCGGCGGCACGTCTGACGGAGATCGTCGAAAAGATGATCGCCGGGCTGGGGATCATCAAGCGGAAGAAGCAGCTCCTGCAGAGCATCGCCCTGTCGTTCCTGATGTGGCTGGTCATCGACGCGTCGGTGCTCATGGGCATCCGCGCGTTCGATCTGCGGCTGCGATTCACCGACATGTTTCTGCTGATCGTACCGCTCGGCCTGGGGATCGTCATGCCGACGCCCGGAGGAGTCGGCCCCTACGAGTTCCTGTGCCAGATCTCCCTCAGCGGATTCTGGGGCGTCCCCGAGGCCAGCGCCGGGGCGGCGGCGGTCATGCTGCACGCCATCACGCTCCTGCCGACCATCGCGCTTGGACTCATCTTCATGTGGCACGGCGGAGTGCGCCCCGCGGAAGTCCGGAAGATGGCCACCATCTCGAGGACGCCATGAGATGTCCCTTCTGCGCGCATATCGAGGACAAGGTGGTCGATTCGCGCGAGGGGAAGGACGGCCTGGTGATCCGTCGTCGACGGGAATGCCTGTCGTGCGGCCGCCGCTTCACCTCCTACGAGCGCATCGACGAGATCCCGTTCATGGTGGTCAAGAAGGACGGCACGCGCGAGCCGTACGATCGCAACAAGGTCCTGGGGGGGCTGCGCAAGGCCTGCGAGAAGCGCCCGGTTTCGCCCGCCGCGCTGGAGAGGGTGGCCGACGAGATCGAGCAGATGGTCCAGGAGGCCCCCGAGCGGGAGATCCCGACGGTGAAGCTCGGCGAGCAGGTCATGGACCGCCTGAGGGAGCTGGACAAGGTCGCCTACGTCCGCTTCGCCAGCGTCTACCGGCAGTTCGAGGACGTCGACCAGTTCATGAAGGTGCTGAACGACCTGCTGGAGCAGAGGAAGTAGCCTGCTCCCTTGCAGGTACCCCCGGGCGTCACTATATTGAGCCCCGAATCCGCATGGGAGGTCCCCCATGGCCGACATTGGCCCTTTCGTCGAGATCAGCCGCATCCAGAGCGAAATTAACCGTCTGTTCGATAACCTCCTCGAGCTGAAGTCGTCGGGGAGCGAGGGGACCGGCGAGTGGCTGCCGGCCGCCGACGTCTACGAGACCCCCGAGGAGCTGGTGGTCCGGTTCGAGGTGCCGGGGGTCCCCCTCAAGGACCTGACCCTGGCGGTCAACGGCAACAACCTCATCCTGAGGGGCGAGAAGAAGCGCACCGAGAGCGCCAAGGGCGCCAAATACCACTCCATGGAGCGGGCGTTCGGGAAATTCAAGCGGGTGGTGCACATCTCGTCGCCGGTCAACACGCACAAGGCGAGGACGGAGCTTGCGGAAGGGGTCCTCCGGATCGCCTTCCCGAAGGTGCCCGACAAGCGCGGCGAAGAGCTGCCCATCACGATCAAGATCGGGGAGCGCTCATGAGCAGCCAGCCCGTAGAGGTCCCCGAGGACCAGCTCAGGGTCCCGAAGGAGCTCCCGGTCCTGCCGCTGCGCGACATCGTGGTCTACCCGTTCATCATCGTGCCGTTGTCGGTCAGCCGGGAGCGATCGATCCGGGCGGTCGACCAGGCGCTCGCCGACAACCGGATGATCCTCCTGGTGTCCCAGAAGGACAGCAAGGTCGAGGAGCCGAGCGAGCGGGACCTGTTCAATGTGGGGACGGTGGGCGTGATCATGCGGATGCTGAAGCTGCCGGACGGCCGCATCCGCGTCCTGGTCCAGGGGGTGTGCCGCGCCAAGGTGGACGATTTCATGCGCGGCGAGCAGTTCACGACCGCGACCCTGACCCGCATCGTCGAGCCGCAGGTCAAGGCGACGATGGAGCAGGAAGCGATGCTGCGGACCGTGAAGAAATCCCTCGAGAAGAGCGCCTCGCTGGGCAAGGCGATTTCGTCCGAGGTCATGGTCATCGCCAGCAACCTGGAGGACCCCGGCCGGCTCGCGGACCTGGTCGCCAGCAATCTGGACCTCAAAATCGAGGATGCCCAGACGGTCCTCAAGATGGTCGATCCGGTGGCGCGTCTGAAGAAGGTCAACGACCTCCTGAACAAGGAGCTCGAGCTTTTGAACATGCAGCAGGAGATCAACACGCACGCGCGCGAGGAGATCGACAAATCGCAGCGCGAGTACTTCCTGAGACAGCAGCTCAAGGCGATCCAGAACGAGCTCGGGGAGGGGAACGACCTGGCGGAGGAGGTCGAGCAGTTCCGCGACAAGGCGCGCAAGGCGAAGATGCCCGCGAAGGTCTTCGAGGAGGTCGAGCGCCAGATCAACAAGCTGGAGCGCATGCACCCCGACTCGGCCGAGACGGCCACGGTGCGCAACTACCTCGACTGGATGGTGAACCTCCCCTGGTCGCAGCAGACCAAGGACGCTCTCGATCTCAAGAAGGCGCAGGAAATCCTCGACGCCGATCATTACGGTCTGGAGACGATCAAGGAACGCATCGTGGAATATCTGGCGGTGCGCAAGCTGAAGAAGAAGATGCGCGGCCCTATCCTGTGCTTCCTCGGCCCGCCGGGCGTCGGCAAGACGTCGCTCGGCCGGTCGATCGCCCGGGCGCTCGGCCGCAAGTTCGTGCGCATCTCCCTCGGCGGCATCCGCGACGAAGCGGAGATCCGCGGCCACCGGCGCACCTACGTCGGGTCGATGCCGGGACGCATCATCCAGGGGATCAGCCAGGGGGGGTCCAACAATCCGGTGTTCATGCTGGACGAAGTGGACAAGATCGGCTCCGACTACCGCGGCGACCCCTCGTCCGCCCTCCTCGAGGTCCTCGACCCGGAGCAGAACTATTCGTTCCGCGACCACTACCTCAACGTGCCGTTCGACCTGTCGAACGTCATGTTCGTCGCCACCGCCAACCTCCTCGACCCGATCCAGCCGGCGTTCCGGGACCGCATGGAGGTGATCAGCCTCTCCGGCTACACGGAGGAGGAAAAGGTCGAGATCGCCAAACGGCACCTGATCCCGAAGCAGGTCGAGGAGAACGGGCTATCGGAGGCGCAGGTCTCGTTCCCCGACAAGGCCATCCTGACGATCATCTCGAAGTACACACGCGAGGCGGGTCTCAGGAACCTCGAGCGCGAGATCGCCAAGGTCTGCCGCAAGCTGGCGCGCCGCGTCGCGGAGGGAGAGGGCGGCCCCTACAAGGTCACGCCCGTCCGGGCTGAAGAGCTGCTCGGCGTCCCGCGCGTCACCCCGGAGATGGCCCTGATCAACAACCAGATCGGTGTTGCGACCGGGCTCGCCTGGACTGCGGCCGGCGGCGAGATCCTGTTCGTCGAGGCGACGACGATGCCCGGCAAGGGACGGCTGATCCTGACCGGCCACCTGGGCACCGTCATGAAGGAGTCGGCCCAGGCGGCGCTGTCGTACGCGCGCTCCAAGGCGTCCGAGCTGGGCGTCGCCATGAATGCCTTCGGCGACCTGGACGTTCACGTCCACGTGCCGGAAGGGGCGATCCCGAAGGACGGACCGTCGGCCGGCATCACCATGGCGACGGCCATCATCTCGGTGCTCACCAACCGCCCGGTGAGACGCAGCGTGGCCATGACCGGCGAGATCACCCTGCGCGGCAACGTCCTGCCGATCGGCGGCGTGAAAGAGAAGGTCCTGGCGGCGCGGCGGGCCAACATCGACACGGTCATCCTCCCCGAGGCGAACCGCAAGAACCTGGAGGAGGTCCCGAAGCTCTTCCGCAAGAACCTCAAGTTCTGCTTCGTGTCGGACGTGACCGAGGTGTTCGCCATCGCCCTGACCGAGGCGATGGCCCGGCGCAGCGGCCAGCAGCGCGTCGGCACGGAGCGCCCGATAGCCATCTAGCGGGCCCGGTCCATGGCACGACTGGAGCGCCTCACCGAGAAAGGCTTCATCCACGAGGTCGCCCGCCTGGCGCGGCCGGGTCGCGGAGTTGCACAGCGGTCCGTCCTGGGCATCGGCGACGACGCCGCGGTCCTTCCGGCCTCTCAGGGACTGCACACGCTCCTGACGACCGATCTCCTCACCGACGGAATCCATTTCCGATCGGCCTGGACGCCGGGCGACCTGCTCGGACGCAAGGTGCTGGCGGTCAATCTGAGCGACATCGCCGCGATGGGCGGGGTGCCGGGGGCCTTCGTCTTCAGCGCCGGATTCCCGCGCAGCACCGACCCGCGCTACGCCCTCGATGTGGCGCGGGGGCTCGCCTCGCAGGCGCGTCGTTTCGGTGCCGTGCTCGTCGGTGGAGACACCTGCGCCTCCCGGACCCTCCTCGTCAGCGTCACGCTCCTCGGACATGTCGAGCGCGGGCGCGACGTGCGGCGGAGCGGCGCCCGCCCGGGGGACGGTCTGTACGTCACCGGGAGCCTCGGGTCGGCCGCGGCCGGGCTGCGCCTTCTGAGATCGGGGGCCCGTCTCGGCCGGGCCGCGGGGATGCGCGCCGCCGCCATGCGCGCCCATCTCGATCCGGAGCCGCGCGTCCTCGCGGGGCGCGCCCTCGGCCTGACCGGTCTGGCGGCGGCGATGATCGATCTGTCGGACGGGCTGGCGCAGGATCTCCCGCGTCTGTGCGCCGCCAGCGGCACCGGGGCGGTCGTCGAGGAGGCGGCGATCCCGGTGGCGCGTCCGGCCGCGGCCGTTCTGGGAGGGCGCGCCGCGACGCGCGCCGCCGTCGTGGGTGGCGAGGACTACGAGCTTCTGTTCACGGCGCGTCCCGGGCACGACGACCAGGTGCGCCGCCTGGCGCGCCGGATGAGGCTGCCGGTGTCGCGCATCGGGCAGATCGTCCCGAAGCGGAGCGGCGTCCTGATCCTGACCCGCGAGGGACGCTACGTGCCGATGGAAGAGCTGCGGGGCAGGTTCCGGCACTTCCCTGCGGACGCCTGAGCGGGATGGGTGCCCTAGGGTGTGCGCGCCATTGACCTGCGGCGATTGAGCCCGTATCATGCCTCGGCCGCCAGGAAGATCGGCCGGCGGGAGCACGAGCCAGCGGCGGGCCGGGCCATCCGGATCGGTGTCTGGCTCCCGGAGGACGGGCTGGTGCGGGAGTACGGGACGAAGCGTCTGAGCGAGTGGCTGCGCTTCATCCTGCACACCGACGACACACCGTTCCGGGCCGCCCTCGCGTTCGCGATCGGTGTTTTCATCGCCTGGACCCCGGCCCTCGGCTTCCACACTCTCCTGGCGCTGGCGATCGCCTTCCTCTTCGGATTGAACCGCGTCGCCGTCGTGGCCGGCACCTTCGTCAATAACCCGTGGACGTTCGTGCCGATTTACACCGCCTCGGCCTGGCTCGGATCGTTCCTGATCGGTTCGGAGGTGAGCGCGCCGCGGCTGGAAGGGAAGACGTGGAGCCACTTCTTCGACTTTCTGGCGCAGTGCCGGCCGTGGATCGTGCCGCTGACGATGGGCACGGTGATCCTGGGGTTCACGTGCGCCCTCGTCTCGTTCCCGGTCGTCCTGTACGGCATCCGGTGGTATCGCGCCCTGCGCCACACCGGTTGAACCCCGGCGCCGACTCCCCCCACTCTCCGCGGATCCCCTCCGCCCGGCCATGGACGAGCAGGAGCTGATCCGCCGCGCCGCCGCGGGGGACCTCGACGCGTTCGAGGCGATCGTCGCCCGCAAGGGGGAGCGCGTCTTCTGGATCGCGTATCACATCGTCGGGGACGAGGAGCTGGCGCGTGACGTGGCTCAGGAGGTCTTCATCCGCCTGCACCGCGTCATCCGCCGTTTCCGCGCCGGCGGCCGTTTCGACGCCTGGCTGTACCGCATCGCCACCAATCTGGGGATCGATGCCTTCAGGCGCGAGCGGCCGCACCGGGAGGCGGCGGCCCTGGAGGAGATCGGCGAGCGCGCCGCCCCCGGGGAAGGAACGGTGTTGGGTCCGGGGACGAACCCCGTGCCGGCCGGGTCCGGGAGGGCGAGCGAGTCGCCGGCGGGGGACGCCCTGCGCGGCCGCGAGGTGCGGCGCATCTACCTGTCGCTCACCGCCCTTCTGACCCGCAAGCAGCGCCTCGCCTTCGTGCTGCGCGAGATCGAGGGGCTGACCACCGCCGAGGTCGCCGAAATCATGAAGACCCGCGAGTCGACCGTCCGCAACCACATCCTGCAGGCGCGGCGGGTCCTGCAGGAGGGGCTGCGCCGCCTTTACCCGGAGTACTGCCGGCCCCGTGGCCCGCGAAAGGATTGAGATCGCCTAGACGCCCGGCTCCACCCTTCCGTAGATCAGGTCAGGCCGGGCGGGTGTGTCCCGAATCCAGGTCGCACGGGAGGTCGTGATGAACGCCGATGACCGCATGAAGAGCGACGCGTGCCTTCAGGTCGAGCCGCACCTTTCGTCCTACGCCGCCGGTGCTTCGGACGAGGCGTCGGAGCGCAGGGTCCGGGACCATCTGTTCGCGTGCGCCGCCTGCCGGGAGGCGCAGCTGGAGCGCGACCCTTCCGTCCTCTTTCTCGAGATGCGCCGTGCCCCTCTGCCTGCCGGGTTCATGGACCGGTTCGCCGCCGACGTGCGGCGGCGCGTGGAGGCGGGGGAGCGGCCGCGCTGGGCGCCCCTCGCCGGCCGAATCCCGGCCTTCAGCGCGCGCCGGCTGGCCTATGTGGCCGCTCCGGTGATGACGCTCCTTCTCCTCGGGACGTTGTTCCTGGTGCGCCCGGGCGGCCCCGGCTTCCGCGGTCTCCGCAAGCCGGGCGAGGGGACCGTGTCATCCCCCTTCGTGGTGCAGCCCGGATCCGCACGGCTGGGAAAGCCGGGCGTCAAGGGACCGGGAACCCTTCCGGCGGTCCCCGGCCTGCCCGGTGCCGTGGCCCCGGGGGGCCCGCCGCTCATGGAAGATGTCGGCTCTCCGAGCGCCCGCGTCTACCGGTTCACGGTGGACAGCGGCGGGGATGAGACGCCGATCTACTTCGTCGTGGACGAATCGATCGACATCTGATGTCGACGCGGAGGAAAGCCGTGAGACACCCCTCAGCCCTCCTCGCCGCAATCATCGTGGCGCTTTTGGCGCTCGCGCGGGCGCAGGCTCAATCTCCCCCGGCCGAACCGCAGGCGTCGCCCGCGGCCGAGTCCACGCCGGCGCCGGGTCCGGCCGCCGGTGCTCCCGGAGGGGCGGCTCCGGCGCGGCCGTCGCCGCTCGCCATGCGCATCTTCAGCCTGCGCTACCGGTCCATGGACGACGCCTACCGGATCGTCGGGCCGCAGATCGGCGCGCGCGGCTCGGTCAAGATGCAGCCGGGGCAGCGTACGCTCACGATCCAGGACGCCCCTGAGAACCTCCGGAAGATCGCTTCCCTGCTCGCGTCGTACGACGTGCCGCCGAAGAACGTCCAGGTCCTGGTCCAGCTCATCATGGCCTCCGCAGGAGCCGCGCAGAGGGAGCCGGCCCCCCCGCCCATTCGCGGCGTCATCGACCGGCTCAGCGCCCTGAACACGCGCTGGACCGACTACAAGATGGTCGGAAACGCGCAGATCCTCGGCACCGAGGGAGAGCGCAGCAGCCTGAAGGTCGGTGACGACTACAAGGTCGATTTCAAGATCGACCAGGTGTCGGACGAAAGCCGGGTCATCCGGTTCAAGCCGTTCGAGCTCCTCCACAAGGAGGCGGTGGTCGAGGGGCCCGAGCGCTACGCGTCGGTCATGAACACGGTCCTGAACCTCCGCGACTCGCAGCTGTTCATCGTGGGCGCCTCCAAGGTCGAGCAGAGCAACCGCGCCCTCTTCATGACGATCACGGCGTCCTCGCAGCGCCCGTGATGCCCCCCGGAGACGGGTCCCATGCCTGAATTCATCGCCAAGGTCGGCACGACGGACGGGATCGTGATGGAGCGCACCTTCACGGCCGACTCGGAGGACGCGCTGCGCTCCGACCTTCTGGGGAAGGAGTACCTCGTCTTCGACGTTCGGCGCAAGGGCGGCTGGCTCGACGCCCTGCCGGGCTTCGGGTCGGCGCGCGTCGTGCGCATGAAGGAGTTCCTGCTGTTCAACCAGGAGCTGGCGGCTCTCATCCGCGCCGGCCTGCCGATCATCGCCAGCCTGGAGATCCTGATCGAGCGCCGCAAGAACCAGGCGTTCAAGAAGGCCCTGATGGACGTGCGGGACAAGGTCCGAGGCGGCGCCTCGATGTCCGAGGCGTTCCAGTCGCAGGGGGAGATGTTCCCGGGGATCTACTCGGCGACGCTGGCCTCCGGAGAGCGCTCGGGCGAGATCGCCAACGTCCTGCTGCGCTACATCTCCTACCAGAAGACGATGATGGGCCTGAAGCGCAAGGTGACCGGCGCCCTCATCTACCCGGCCATCCTGTTCGTCCTGATGATCGGGCTCATCGCGATCCTGATCACCTGGGTCGTCCCCAAGTTCACCGACTTCTACAAGGACTTCGGGGCGGACCTGCCTCTTCTGACGCGGCTTCTGATCGGCGTGTCGTCGTTCGTGACCCAGAACGTCCTGTTCCTGGTCGTGGGGGTCGTGGTCGCCCTGGGCGCGATTCGCGTCTGGCTGCAGACGCCCGCCGGCAAGCTGGCGCGCGACCGGATCCTGGTCCGCGTGCCGATCATCGGCCCGGTGTTCCATCGCTTCGCGGTGTCGCGGTTCACCCGCACTCTCGGCACGCTGATCGCCGGCGGGATCCCGGCGGTGACCGCCCTCGGCATGTCGGCCCGGGCCGTCGGCAACCTGGACTTCGAGAGCCGGCTCCTGGACGTCGAGAGGAAGGTGCGCGAGGGGTCGAGCCTGTGGGAGTCGCTCGAGGTGACCGGTCTGTTCAACGACATCGCCCTCGAGATGACACGCGTGGGCGAGTCGACCGGCTCCCTGGCCGACATGCTGGCCAACGTGTCCGATTTCTACGACGAGGAGATCGAGACGCGCATCGCCACCATCATGGTGTTCATCGAGCCGATCATGCTGGTCGTCATGGGGAGCTTCGTGGTGATGATCATGCTGGCGATCTACCTGCCGCTGCTGCGCTCCTACGCGCAGTCGACTTACTGAGGGGGGTCCGATGGCGCCGACCAAACCCAAGGAAGCGACCCAGGCCCAGCCCGCGAGACCCCAGGCGAAGCCGGCGGCGACGGCCGCCGCCATCCCCCGGCCGGCCCCGGAGCCCGCCGACAAGGGGTCGGTCTCGAGCGAGGAGGGGCAGGCGCAGCGCATCGCGGCGCGTCTCGGCATTCCGTACGTCGACCTGGCCGAATTCCCGATCAACCACGAGCTGTTCCGGCAGATCCCGGTCGATCTGATGTTCCGCTACAACTTCATCCCCTGGAAGGAGGAGGACGGCAAGCTGGTCGTGGTGATCTCCGACCCCTCCGACGTCCTGATGGTGGACGAGCTCGAGATCCTCCTGGGGCGGCCGCTCAAGATCTGCGTCGGGGCGAAGACCGCCATCAACGACGTCCTGAAGAAATCGGAGTCGAGCCAGCGGGTCCTCGACGCCGCGACCGAGGAGTTCAAGATCCAGGTCATACGCGACAGCGACGAGGAGGGGGACGAGGCGCTGTCGATCGACAAGCTGACGCAGGCCGACTCGCCGATCATCAAGCTGGTCGACTCGACCATCTTCAACGCCCTGCAGCGGCGCGCCTCGGACATCCACATCGAAACACGCGAGCGCGAGGTGGCCATCAAGTACCGTGTCGACGGCGTGCTGTACAACGCCATGGACCCGATCGACAAGCGCTTCCACTCGTCGATCATCTCGCGCATCAAGGTCATGTCCGAGCTCGACATCGCCGAGAAGCGCATCCCGCAGGACGGCCGCTTCAAGCTGAAGATCAAGGGGCGCGCCATCGACTTCCGCGTCTCGATCATGCCGTCGGTCCACGGCGAAGACGCGGTCATCCGCATCCTGGACAAGGAATCGGTCAACGAGGAGTTCGCCGAGCTGCGGCTGGACGTCCTCGGCTTCACGGCGGACGATCTCAAGCGCCTGCGCAAGTTCATCCGCGAGCCGTACGGCATGGTGCTGGTCACGGGGCCCACCGGCTCGGGGAAGACGACCACCCTCTACGCCGCGCTCTCGGAGATCCGCTCCAACGAGGACAAGATCGTGACCATCGAGGACCCGGTCGAGTACCAGCTCCCCGGCATCACCCAGATCCCGGTGAACGAGAAGAAGGGGCTGACGTTCGCCCGCGGCCTGCGGTCCATCCTGCGTCACGACCCGGACAAGATCATGGTCGGGGAGATCCGCGACGAGGAGACGGCGCAGATCGCCATCCAGTCGGCGCTCACCGGTCACCTCGTGTTCACGACGGTGCACGCCAACAACGTCGTGGACGTGCTCGGGCGATTCCTCAACATGAAGGTCGAGCCGTACAACTTCGTCTCGGCGCTCAACTGCGTGGTGGCGCAGCGGCTGGTCCGGATGATCTGCCCGCGCTGCAGGGTGGAGGTGCGCTACACGGCGAAGCAGCTCGAGGAGTCGGGCATCGACCCGAAGAAATGGGCGGACCATGTCTTCTACGAAGGCAAGGGGTGCGTCGACTGCAACGGCACCGGCTACATGGGTCGCATGGCCATCGCCGAGATCCTCGACATGAGCGACCGGATCCGCGAGCTGATCCTCGACCGCAAGTCGGCGGCCGAGATCAAACGGGCGGCGCGCGAGGAGGGCATGACCCTCATGCGCGAGTCGGCGGTCAAGCGCGTCCTCGAAGGGAAGACGACGCTGCGCGAGATCAACAAGGTGACGTTCGTCGAATAGGACGACCGGACGGGGTGACGCGTTGGACCTGATGCAGAAGTTCACGGACCTGTTCGACAGGCTGGGCGGCGAGTCGCTGCGGCCGCGCTACCCGAGCGTGGCGGTGGAGATCACCGCCGACCGCGTCGCCGCCGTCCGCCTGGCCGTCGATCGGAAGGGCGGACGGATGCGGCTGGCGGCCGCCGAGTCGCGTCCGCTGCCGGAGGGAGCGATCGACGTGTCCCTCACCAAGCCGAACATTCTCGACCAGTCGGCCGTCATGCAGGCCCTCCACGACGTCTTCGTCAAGGTCTCGCCGCGGGACCACCGCGTGTCGCTCCTCCTTCCGGACGACGTGGCGCGCGTGTCCCTCCTCGGTTTCACGACGCTCCCGAAGACCCGCAGGGAGCTTGTGGAGCTGGTCCGATTCCGCATGGCCAAGTCGCTTCCTTTCAAGCCGGAGGAGGCGGTCGTCGACCTGATGGTCCTGGCGGGCAGCGGGCCGCGCCCCGGGGGGTCGTCGTCGTCGGTCCTGGCCGCCTTCGTGCACCGCGCGGTTCTCGAACAGTACGAGTCGTTCCTCGCCGCGTGCGGCTACTGGCCCGGTCTCGTCGGCCTGTCCACGTTCGAGCTGTTCAACCTGTTCCGTCCATTGTTCGCGGGAAAGAGGGTGGCCGACCGGGACTCGCTGATCCTCAATGTGACCGGCCACTACCTGTCGGTCGTGATCCTGCGCGACGCCGACATCATCTTCTACCGCTGCAAGCCGCACCTGACGACGGCCGACGGCGACTCCGTAACCGACGTGCGCCGCGAGCTCTACACCTCGCTGGCGTTCTACCAGGAAAAGCTCCTGGGACGCGGTATCGGCCGGGTCTTCCTGCGCTGCGCCGGCCTGCCGCTCGAGCCGATCCGCGAGGCGGCCGGCGCCGAGACGGGCGGTGAGGTCGAGATCCTCGACCCCTTCTCGGTGATCCCGCAGAACGGCGGCCCGCCCGTCCCGCCGGAGCAGGCGGCGATCGTGGCGCCCGCCATCGGCGCCGTGGCCGGGAGGATGGCGTGAACCGCGTCACGCTGAACCTGGCGAGCCGGCCGTTCCGGAACAACACCGTCGTCGGGTCGGTCCTGGCGGCGGTGGTCGCGGTCGCGGTCGGCGCCACGGTCTTCAACCTTTACGTCTACACGAACTACGGGGGCCAGGACAGACATCTGCGCGAGGAGGAGACGCGCCACCGCGAGCGTCTCGCGGCGCTCGAATCGGACGAGCGGACGCTGTCGAAAGAGATCGCCACGCGCGACTTCAAGCGTCTGTTCGGCCGGGGCCAGTTCGCGGGCGACCTGATCCTGAAGCGGGCGTTCTCCTGGACGCTCCTGTTCAACAAGCTCGAGAGCGTCATGCCGGCGGAAGTGATGATGACCGCCATCCGCCCGCACATCTCGAACGAAGGGATCGTCATCCGCGTCGAGGGGATCGCCAAGAATCACGGTGCTCTGATCTCCCTGGAGGAGTCGCTCCAGAAGACCACGGTATTCGCCAAGGTCTCCCCCATCAGCGAGCGACGACTCAACCCCAGCCGTCCCGAGATCTCCTTCGTCATGCAGTTCGATTACCTGGCTTCGAAGGCCGTGCCCGGGCCGGACGCCGTCGCCTCCGGCGCCGTCCCCGGAGAGGCCGCGGAGCCCGGGCCGTCCACGACACCTCCCGGGACGGTGGCGGCCGCCGTCGCGACGCCGGCCCCGGCGGCCGCCACCGTGGCCGCGTCGACCCCCGGCGCGCCGACGGCCGCCGCTCCAGCGGGCGCGACGGAAGGGCAGCCGATCCGCGTGCTCGGGACGGTGGGACGGGACGGGCGGCCGCGCACGTCGGAGCTCGTGGCCCGCATGCTGGCGGCTCCGGGCGGCTTCTATCCCGATACTCCTCCGCCGTCGCCGCCGGAGCCGAAGACACCGGTGAAGAAGCCGCGAGGCAAGTCACCCGATGCGAAAGCGGCCCCCGCGCCGGCCGCTCCGGCGGGCGCCCCGGTGACTTCGGGGACGCAGGGGGCCGCGCCGGCTCCCGTCCGCGGCGGTGGTGCGGGCGCAGCGGACCCCGCGGCACGGACGTCGGATGGACGACCGCCCGACTCCGGCGTGTCCGCGGCCGCCTGGCAGGACGGTGCGATCAGAAACCTGGCCCGACCGCCTCTCGTCGCGGGGCTGCCGCCGCGGCGCGACCCGAACCTCGGTCCGCCGCCCGCGGCGAAGAAGCCGAAGTTCGCGCCCGCGCGCCCCGCGCAGCCGGTCCCCGCGACGCGGCTCGACGAGCGGCTCAGTTTCGCCGCCCGGCCGGTGGGGGATGTGTACGCCGCGCTGTCCCGGGCCCACGGAGTGCGCTTCGACATCGATCCGACCGTGGACACGCGCGCGCCCGTATCGGCCGACCTGGGGGGCAAGAACCTGAAGGACGCGATCGCCGTCCTCTCCAAGCTCGCCGGGCACAGGGTGCTGCGCGTCCAGGACGGGGTGTACCGCGTCGTCCCGCTGGCGGGGGGGGAGCCGCTGGCCGACCGCCCCGTCCAGGAGGAAGCGCTGCCCGCGAACGAGGTGAAGCCGTGAAAGTGACCTTGAAGCTCCCGCGGTCGAAAGGACGGTTCGATCTGCGCGAGAACCTCTGGCGCATCGCCGCCGTCCTCGGCGTCGTGCTCCTCCTCGACCTCGGCTTCTATCTGTTGTTCGACCTGCCCCGTCTGCGCTCGCTCCGGGGCCTCGAGGAGCGTCGCAACTCGGCGGCCAGCGACCTGCGCGGCACACAGACACGCTGCGACCGGATGCGTGAGAAGCTTTTGCAGTTCGACGCGGAGACGAAGAGACTCGATGACTTCTACGGCAACGTCCTCGGGACCCAGGTCGATCGCATGACGACGATCCAGAAGGAAGTGCGCAGCATCGCCACGGAGTTCCACATCGACCCGGAGTCGATCGACTATTCCTCGCAGGAGACGGAGGGCGGGGGGATGACCCTGTTCCAGATCACCATCCCCCTGGTCGGCGGCTACCCCAATTTGAGGCAATTCATCAACCGGATCGAGTCCTCGAAGCACCTGCTCATCGTGGACAGCGTGGAGCTGACCGGCGCCCGCGAGGGGGGCGCCATGCTCAGCCTGACGATCAAGATCTCGACCGTGTTCCATTCCCCGCCGCTGCCGGCGCCCGCGCCGCCACCGGCGCCGGCGTGAAGGGGAAGGCGTGAAAGGCAAGAAGAAGGAAATCATTCTCGGGGCGCTGCTGGTCGCGATCGCCTTCGCCGTCTGGCACAATCTCGGCGGAGGGGAGGACGCGGCGCGCACCGCGGGACCGGCGCGGCCCGGGGGGACGGTCGCGCGCGTCAAGATCGACGACATCAAGCTCCCGAACGTGAACTGGGCGGCGCTCTCGGCCCCGCGCCCGGTGTACGACCCGAACGGGCGGAACATCTTCACCTGGGGGGTCATCATCCCGCCTCCGCCTCCACCGATGACGCCGCAGGAGAAGGCGGCGCTCGAGAAGGCGCAGCACGACGCGGAGGTGGCCCGCAAGGCGGCGGAGGAGGCGGCCGCCAAGGCCGCGCAGGAACAGGCCCAGAAGGCCCAGGAGCAGGCGACCATCCTGGCCAACCAGCCCCCCCCGCCGCCGCCGAAGCCGCAGCCGCCTGCGATCAACTACAAGTTCATCGGCTACTTCGGGCCGTCCGAGAATAAGATCGCGATCCTGAACGACGGCACGGACCTGATCTTCGTGCGCCAGGGCGAAAAGCTCGGCGGCCAGTTCAAGATCCTCGAGATCGGCTACGAATCGGTGAAATTCGGCTACATGGATCCGAAGTTCAAGGGAGAGACGACGACGCTGCCGATGAGCAGCTCGCCTTGAGGGGAGGTGAGACAGTGGGGACAGCGAACGTCACGACTCTGACCCGAACGTCGACGCGCCGGGAGAGTACCGCCTGCGCGGCGGCGCTCGTCGCGGCGCTCGTTCTCGGCGGCTGCGCCACGGGCCGGGCGTACCAGCAGGGCGAGAAGGAGATGTCCGCCCAGAACTACGACCGGGCCGTGCTGCTGTTCTCCAAGGCGGTCTCCACCAACCCCGAGAGCACGCGCTACAAGGTGGCGCTGTCACGCGCCAAGATGAAGGCGGCGCAGGACCATTTCGCCAAGGGGCAGGCGTACGTCAAGGCGGGCCGGGTCGAAGGGGCCATCGCCGAGTTCCAGCAGGCGGTCTACCTCGATCCCTCGCACCAGTACGCCGCCAACGAGCTGTCCAAAGCGCTCGCCGAATGGCAGAAGCAGCAGAAACAGGACGAGTCGGACATGGAGAAGCTGAAGAGGCAGGCGAAGGAGGCCGCGCCCGGCCGCGTCGCCCCCCGCCTGAACCCGGCCTCGAACATTCCCATCGTCCTGCGCTTCAAGGACGAGACGGTCAAGAAGATCTACGACGCGGTCTCCAAGGCGTCCGGCATCAACTTCATCTACGACGAGAGGCTCGATCTCAACAAGAAGATCTCGATCGATCTCGCCGACGTGACGTTCGGGCAGGCGCTCGACACGCTCATGACTATGAACAAGCACTTCTTCAAGATCTGGGACGAGAACACCATCCTGATCGCCGACGACAACCAGCAGAAGCACAAGGAGTACGACGACCTCGTCATCCAGACGTTCTACCTGAGCAACGCCGACGTCAAGGACGTGCAGGTTCTCCTGAGGACCCTCCTCGACGCGCGCCAGCTCGCCCAGAACGACCGGCTCAACGCCATCACCATCCGCGACACCCCCGAACGCGTGCAGGTGGCCCAGAAGATCATCGAATCGAACGACAAGGCCAAGTCCGAGCTGATCGTCGACATCGAGCTGCTGGAGATCAACCGGACCCTGCTGCAGAACCTCGGCATCGACCTGTTCGGACCGGGCGGCGGCAGCGGCAAGCAGCTCAACCTGACCTACGGCTCCTCGAACCCCGTGCCGCTCAACAATCTCGATCTCCTGAAGCAGGCCGGCTCGTGGCTGCTGGGGCC
>Ga0137397_10000061_pt1 | contig 66194 bp, 44 predicted proteins | sample czorhiz116metaG_FD_106658 | JGI IMG/M metagenome (GOLD analysis project Ga0137397, IMG submission 106658) | Vadose zone soil microbial communities from Angelo Coast Range Reserve, California, USA - czorhiz1.16 metaG | ecosystem: Environmental > Terrestrial > Soil > Vadose zone | place: USA... | reverse complement strand
GAATTGGCCCGGCGGGTACAACGGCTCGAACCAGAAATGGCCGATGCTGTACAACGGATCTCTTGTATCCACGCTCTCGGCGAGCATCGTGAACGAACTCCGCATCGGCTACAAGAGAGGAAAGCAATCCAGTTGGGCGCCCTGGTACGTGGGCAGACCCGTTTTGGGTGAAGGAGAGCCCGTCGAGCCCGGGTTGACGGCGTACAAGCTGCTTCCAAAGTACAACGGTGTACCGCTCCAGGTCATCACGTCGCTGTTCCCGGACAATCTCGTTAATTGGACTGCCGGAGACGGCAATACACGTAACTCCAAAAGCCCGCTCTACAGCTACGCGGATACTCTCAGTTGGACCCGAGGCCAGCATGCCTTCAAAGCCGGTTTCGAACTCCGCTTCGGAGAGTCCAATGCGGGCAACGACAGCAATTTCACTCCGCAAGCCACTTTGGGCCCCGGCGGAGTAGCGGTTGTCGGAATCGACAACGTGGCCATACCCGGTCTGACCGGACCCAATCAGACCGTGGCGCGGAATCTGATGACCGACCTTGCGGGGTCAGTCAACAGGATTGCGGAAGCCTTCGATCTCAGAAACCCGAAGGATCTGGTTTTCCGCGGCTACGACCAGGGAATCAAGTTGAAGATCCGCGATTGGAAGACGACGGAGTACAGTTGGTTCTTCAAGGACAGTTGGAAGGTTCGCAGGGATCTCACCCTCAATCTCGGCATCCACTACGAGTGGTTCGGCGTACCGTATGAAGGTCACGGTATCGCGGGAGCCCCCGTCGGCGGGGTCGCCGGACTGTGCGGAATTTCATGCGGCCCCATAACGACCGTCGAATTGGTCGGCAAGAAGTCACCGAACCCCCAAAAGCAACTTTGGGGCGATGACAACAACAACTTTGCTCCCTCGGTTGGCTTCAGCTGGTCGCTCCCGTGGTTTGGAAAGGACAAGACGGTCATTCGTGCGGGATACGGCTGGAGTTATGTAGGCAGCGCCCTTATCGGTGTGAATGGGAATCTCAACAACATCGGCGGTTCGATCCCGGGCACAATGGAAGGTTCCACGAACACCGGCATCTTTTTCAATCCCACCAATTACCTTAATCTGACGAACGTCACGCTGCCCATAGCGCATCAGTTTCCGCCGCTCCAGCCGGCACCGGTGAACGGACAGCGGTCGGATGTCATGCAGGCGGCCGTGACGAATCGCGTGAGTCCATACATTCAGAACTTCAACTTCGAGCTTCAGCGGGAGATTGCGCGGAATTTGACGCTGGACGTTGCCTATGTCGGCACTAAGGGCACGCACCTCTGGGGAGCAATTCCGCTCAACAACGACGAAATCATCAAGAATGGCTTCCTCAATGCTTTCAACGTAACGAGGAACGGCGGGAATGCGGCGTTGTTCGACGATATGTTGAGAGGACTGAATCTCGGATCGGGCGCGATCAACGGCACCACTGTCACGGGATCAGCATCACTGCGCGCCAATACAAACACTCGAACGTTCATCGCGAACGGAAGCGTTGGTCAACTGGCGGATTTCCTGAATCGGAGCACCAGCGTGACCGGCTTTGGCGGCGGTTTCGTCCGAAACAGCGGTTTGTTCCCGGAGAATTTCTTTGTGCTCAATCCGCAATTCAACCTTGTGAACGAGCATTCGAATCCGGGCAGCTCCACGTACCACTCGCTGCAAGTCAACGCGACGAAGCGGCTCTCGCAGGGCCTTACAAATTCCTTCACCTACACGTGGAGCCGGGCTATCGGTGAAAACGACGGGGACGCCGCCATCGACTATCGGGATCCCAACAACCGGTCTGCGAACAAAGCGCTGCTTGGTTTCCACCGTACGCACGCGCTCACAACCAACGGCACATACGAACTGCCGTTCGGGCCGAACCATCGATTCCTCGGTAACGCTCCCGGATTCGTGCAACGGCTGGTCGAGAGTTGGCAGTTGGGCGGACTCTTCAGTTTTACGTCCGGAGCGCCGCTGAACATCGTAGCTCCAATCGGAACGATTAATCAGATCACCAGCGTCTCTACTCCCTCCATCGTTGGGGACTTTCCCAAGAACATGGGAAAAGTCACAAAGACGTCAACGGGCGTGACTTATTTTGCGGGTCTGCAGCAGATCGTGGATCCATCGGTGGCTAACGTCACGTCGCTGAATGCGCTCAGCGGCCAATTCACGAACAAGGCGATTACGGATTCTCAAGGCAACCTTCTTCTCGTGAATCCCCAACCCGGACAGATCGGCAGTCTTGGCCTGAAGTGGATCGAAGGGCCGCCGATCATGGGCCTGAACCTGGACCTGATCAAGCGCGTGAGGATTACCGAAACGAAAGACTTTCAAATTCGCGTGGACGCAGTCAATGTGCTGAACCATCCCGTTTTCGGCAATCCGAACCTGAACATCAACAGTACCGGTACAGGGACGACGACCGGGACGGCGGGAACCAATGTCAGTTTCGGGCGTATCACCACGGCATCGGGGAACCGAAGGTTTACGCTCGGCGCCCGGTTCAACTTCTAAACTAAGAGGTTCGGCGTTGCACCTTTGACCGTTTCTTCTCGGCCCTATCCAGCGATCAGTGCACGCCTACGACGACATTCCATGGCTTTACTTCCCAACGCGTAACGACGCCCTCCGTCACATACGGATCGGCACGGGCAAAGTCTTCCACAACCGACACATCTTCTACACGGAATACGAGCAATGCGCCGGCGGGCGGATCACCCAGAGCGCCCGCCAGCGGGATATGTCCCCGGTAATGAGCCTCTCTGACCAATTGGAGATGCCGTTCCCGATACGGCTTGCGGCGTTCAGCGAAGTTCTCGACGACGTCGTAAAACAGCGCGAAGTATTTCATTATTCCCTTCTCACCTTGGCTGCGTGACCACATCCACGAGGGCCGGTTCGCCTCGTTTGACGGCCGCAACCGCGCGGCGGAGCGCCGGCCCAAGCTCCTTCGGATCCGTGATGGGCCCCTCTCCATGCACGCCCAATCCCTGTGCGACCTTTGCGAAGTCAATATTGGGATCGGTGAGTGTCGATCCCATGGTCCCACGATCGATCCCGCGGTTGCGCTGGTTGCACATGCGTTGCACGTGCATGAGTTCCTGATGATATCCGCGGTTGTTGAGCATGACGCTCAGCAGTGGAATACGGTGGTGAGCTGCGGTCCACAGGACCCCCGGAGCGTACATCAGGTCGCCGTCGGTCTGAAGGCTTACCGAGAATCGGCCGTGCTTCTTGTTGGCCAGGGCCGCGCCAACCGATGACGGTGCGCCGTACCCGATGCCGCCGCCACCCGCGTGACCAAGCCATTGATAGGGTTTGTTGAAGTCCCAGAGCCGGCGCGGCCACACACCGGCTTCGCTGTAGTAATTCGACACCAGGGCCCAATCTTCATTCTTGATCTGCGCCCACAATTCGGCCGCGACGCGAGCCGTACTCACCGGGCTGGCGTCCCACGCATATGTGGCCGCCTCCCGCAGGCGATCACGCGCAGCCTTGCCGGCCTGGGCGAGTTTCGCGCCGCGCTCCTGGAACACACGCTTGCGATCGCCCGTGGTCAGCTTCTTCACGGCTTCAATCAAAGACGGCAGCGTGGCTTCGCCATCGGCCGCGATGGCAAGATCGACGTCAGCCATCCGCCGGAAATCCTGATAGTTCGACCTGATGTAGAGATCGCCGGTCGTGATGGTGGCCAGCTTCGCGCCCGGCTTTGTGGTCTTTCGCGTCGAGCGGTGCAACTGGTCGCGCAAACTGTTAACCGTCGCCCAGAAATCGGCCACCTCCAGGCCGACGACAACGTCGGCCTCGCCGACGGCAGCCGCGGCGCGCTGGGTCTGATTGAGAGGATGGAGCGACGGAAAATTCATCCGGCTGCCCTGGTCGATGACCGCCGCCTGTAGCGTCTCCGCAAGCTCGATGAGCAACGGCATCGCAGCCGGCGTGCGCGCCAGCCGGTCCGCGACGAGCAAAGGGTTCTCCGCGGCCACGAGAAGCCGCGCAAGCTCCGTCACCGCGCCCGCTTCCCCTTGAGGAGGCGCCGGCATGGTCAGCCGCGGAATCGGCAATTTTGTCTTACTCTCGAGCGGGCTCTCCTGCAGTGTTGCGTCGAGCACGAGGACCACGGGGGCCATCGGCGGCGTCATCGCGATCTTGTAGGCACGAACGGCCGACTCGCCGAAATGCATTAACGAGGCCGGCTGATCGTCCCACTTCGTGTAGTCGCGGACCATCCCCGCACAGTCCTGGACGCCGTGGTACCACTCCGCGGGCCGGCGAACAGCGGCATCGACATAGTTGCCCAGCATGATGTAAACCGGAACCCGGTCGCACCAGGCATTGTAAATCGCCATCGCGGCGTGCTGCAGGCCAACGGTGCCGTGAGCCAGCACTGCCATCGGTTTACCCTCGGCCTTGAAGTACCCATGCGCCATGGCCACCGAAGACTCTTCATGGCAATTCGTAATGAACTCCGGATTTCGATTGCCCCCGTAGTTGAGTATCGATTCCTGCATCCCCCGAAAACTGGATCCGGGGTTCGCGCAGACGTATTCGAAACCCAGGGACTTGATCACGTCGACCATGTAGTCCGAACCACAACTGTCCGTCGTGAGAACCTCATTCTCGGGTGGCGCGCCGGGAGCCTGCTGCGCAGCGGCAGCCGCCGGCGCGGCAATCGCGGCGGCGCCGGCAAGCATCCCGCCCTTGAGGAAGTTCCGCCGTTCCATGTTTCGATTCGAAGAGTTCTTTTTTTGCGCCATGCCGACTCCTTTTCGTGGTGATGATATACGATTGCGGAGAATGGGAGAACAAATCATCGACTCGGATGTGGTTATCGTGGGCGGCGGCAACGCAGCCTTGTGCGCGGCGCTGGTGGCGAGGGAATCCGGCGCATCCGTAACGGTGCTCGAGTGCGCTCCACCGGAGTACCGCGGCGGCAACAGCCGTCACACGCGCAACATGCGCTGCATGCATGAAGCTCCCACGGATGTGCTGACGGATGCCTATACCGAAGAAGAGTATTTTTCGGATCTCCTGCGTGTCACCGAAGGCGAAACGACGGAGAACCTGGCCAGGCTGGTCATCCGCGATTCACCGGAGGCAACCCGGTGGATGAAGAGCTACGGCGTTCGCTTTCAGCCTTCGCTCGGCGGCACCCTGCATCTGGGCCGGACCAACGCGTTTTTTCTGGGCGGCGGCAAGGCATTGATGAACGCTTACTATCTTGCAGCCGGGCGACGCGGCATTCGCGTCATCTACAATGCCGAAGTAACGGACTTGCGCATGGGTGCAGGCAAGTTCGAAAGCGGGCGGATGCTGCTCGACGGCCAGCCCGCTGAATTCCGAGCCAGGGCCCTCGTGGCAGCTTCGGGCGGCTTCGAGGCCAATCTGGAGTGGCTGGAAGAAGTATGGGGCGAGGCAGCGCGGAATTTCATTGTTCGCGGCACGCCTTACAACAAAGGCAAACTGCTCAAGCTGCTGATGCATCTGGGCGCCGAATCGGTGGGCGATCCAAAGCAGTGCCACGCTGTCGCCATCGACGGCCGCGCGCCCAAATTTGACGGCGGCATTGTGACGAGACTGGATTGCGTGCCCCTCGGCATCGTGGTCAACAAACGGGCTGAGCGTTTTTATGACGAAGGCGAGGATCTTTGGCCCAAGCGCTACGCGATCTGGGGACGGCTCGTGGCGCAGCAGGAGGATCAGATCGCATGGTCCATCATCGATTCGAAAGCGACGGGCCGCTTCATGCCCTCCGTGTTTCCGGCGATTTCGGCGCCGAGCATCGCCGAGCTGGCCTCGGCCCTGGGCCTGCCGGCACGGAGCCTCGAAACCACTGTGCGTGAATTCAATCAGGCGGTCCGGCCGGGTCATTTCGATCACCAGATCCTCGATGACTGTCGCACCGAAGGTCTGAATCCACCGAAGTCCCACTGGGCGCAGGCCATCGACAGGGCACCCTTCCGTGGCTATCCTCTGCGGCCGGGGATCACGTTCACATATCTCGGCGTGAAAGTGAATGAACGAGCCGAGGTGCAAGGGTTCGGCTCCGGCACCAACGTTTTCGCGGCAGGTGAAATCATGGCGGGCAACATTCTGGGCAAGGGCTACCTGGCGGGGTTCGGTATGACCATCGGCGCGGTATTCGGCCGCATCGCCGGACGGGAGGCTGCGCGTGCAGCCGCTCAGTAATCTCATCGCAGAAGGCGAACGTTTGATGGTCATCTGCAATGCCTGCCGGTACTGCGAGGGCTATTGCGCCGTGTTTCCCGCAATGGAGCGCCGCCTGAGTTTTACCGAAGCCGATATCAACTACCTGGCAAACCTGTGCCACAACTGCGCGGAATGCTACTACTCCTGCCAGTACGCGCCGCCCCACGAGTTTGCGGTGAACGTTCCCAAAGTTTTTGCGGAGATCCGGGCGCGATCGTATGAAAAGTATGCCTGGCCCCGCTTCCTGCGGATCAACGCCTGGTGGGCTGTGGCGGGAGGATTAGTAGTTGCAGCTTTACTTGCGGGAACAGGTCCGGTTGCAGGCGCTGACTTTTACGCGGTAATTTCGCACGAAGCGATGGTCGCAACATTCGGCGTGGTCACCGCGTTCGTCGTTGTGGCGGGAGTTGCGGGATTTTTGCGGTTCTGGCGCGAATCTGGCGAAGGCCTGGCGCGTTTTTTCCAGCTATCGACGCAAATTCAGGGGGCGCGCGATGCTCTCTCACTGAAAAATCTGAAGAGCAGCGGCGTGGGATGCACCTATCCGGACGAGCAACATTCTCAAGCCAGGAGGCTTTTTCATCACTTCACTTTCTACGGATTCCTCCTGTGCCTGGCCTCGACCTCGGTCGCGGCCGTTTACCACTCTGTATTTGAATTGCAGGCGCCGTACGCATACTTCAGCGTTCCGGTTGTGCTGGGGACTCTGGGCGGCATCGGTCTGCTGATCGGCCCTCTCGGACTCTACCGGCTCAAGTTGCGCCGCGACCCGGCTATCGTGGACCTGAAGCAGGACAGCATGGACATCTCTTTCCTGGCGCTGCTGTTCCTGACAAGCTTGACCGGATTACTATTGCTGGGGCTGCGCGAAACCGCCGCGATGGGAGCGCTGCTCAGAATTCACCTGGGCGTGGTGCTGGGGTTGTTGTTAACGTTGCCCTACGGGAAGTTCGTGCACGGCATCTACCGCCTGGCGGCTCTGGTGCGTTCGGCGCTGGAAACCTCGCGAGGTCAGCATTAACGTTGCTGTCAAACCCATCAGCCCCGCCAGCGACAGCCACGCGCCGGGCATGGCGGCATTGCCGGTTGTGTGAATCAGCCAGGTGGAAACCGCGGGCGTGAAGCCGCCGAAGATGCCCGTTGCCAGGCTGTAAGCGAAGGAGAAGCCGGAGACGCGCACGTTGGCAGGCATTACCTCTGTCAGGAAAACGACCATCGAGCCATTGTAGCTGCCGAAAATCATCGAGAACCACAGCGCCGCCGCCAGCAGACGCGAAAAAGACGGCGCACTGACCAGCCACACCAGCACCGGATAGGGCGTGATTAGCGCGATCGTTGAGAACAACAGCAGCAATGGCCGCCGTCCGACTCTATCCGATAAGGCACCCATCAGCGGCAGCAAACAGAAATTCGAGATGCCGACCAGCAGTGTCACAAGCATGCTGGATCTGGTAGTGAGATGCAGCACGCTGCTGCCGTAGGTGGGCATGTAAGCCGTGATCAGGTAGAAAGTGACGGTGGTCGTAATACTGAGCATCATCCCGAGAATCATCAGACGCCAGTTGCTTAGCACGGTGCGCCAGATTTCCGAAGCGCCGGGATGGTGCTTCCGGGCCCGGAAATCGTCGGTCTCCTTAAGCGAGCGCCGCAGCAGCATGAGAAACGGGATCAGCATGGAGCCGATCAGCAACGGAATGCGCCATCCCCAACCGGCCATCTGTTCCGGCCGCAGTATCGAGGAGAGAATCAGGCCGAGAAGGGCCGCGAAAATCACAGCTACCGGCTGGCTGGCGGACTGCCAGCTGACAAAAAATCCCTTGCGGCCGGGAGTGGCGATCTCGGCCAGATACACGCTCACTCCGCCGACTTCGACGCCGGCCGAAAGCCCCTGCAGCAACCTGCCCACGACAACGAGCAGCGGCGCGAACAGACCGATGGTCTCGTATCCGGGCATCACACCGATCGAGAGCGTTCCAACAGCCATGAGCGAAAGCGTCAGCAGCAGGCCTTTGCGGCGTCCGTGCTGATCGAGGTACGCGCCCAGCACGATCGCCCCGAGAGGGCGCATCAGATAGCCCGTACCGAAAGTCATGAAAGACAGCATCAGTGATGCGTACTCGTTCTGGCCCGGGAAAAACGCGCGACCGATGGCCGCGGCGTAATAGCCGAAGACCATGAAGTCGTACATCTCGAGGAAATTTCCCAATGCGACGCGCACGACCGCGCCGGCGCGCGATCCCGTTTGTGATCCCGTATGGAGCTGATGACTCATGTGCAACCACCCATGCCCGTTTACGTTCTTTTGATTCCAGGGAAGGACGCAACCACAAAAGCACAAAAAGCACAAAAGTTCTTATGCCTTTTGTGCTTCTTGTGGTTTCTTCCCGTTTCTCTTACTGCCGCACCATTATTCGACGATCGTAAGCTGGGACGCCTCCACATCGAATGGCTTCCATTCGCCGGTGCGGCCCTGCGGGTCTTTCGCTGTGACGGAGTAGCGCACGATGCCGAGAGGTGCGTCAGCGGGCACCATCCATTTGAGCACCCAGAACTCTCGTTCCGGCTGCTGAGCGGTCTGACGGTCGCGCATCGGAAGGTCAAGGGTCTTGCCTGCGTAGTTCAGGTGGACGACGAGTTGGGTCGCGCGATCTCGCTTCCCTGTCGCGGGATCGACTGCGGTCATGCGAAATCCAACCGGATCGCCTCTCTTATATCGGTTGTTCAGCGTGCAGTTGAGAGGCTTGCCTGGGCCGAAGAAGTAGGTTAGATCTCCGGACAAGACCACCCGATCTCCGCCATGTTGCGCAAGGCCTGGAATGGGTAATGCCGCAGCGAAAATCACCATGATCACCACGGCTGCCGACAATACAAAAATTCGCGAGGCGTTTTTCATGGAGTGAGGTTACCCCAATCGCGGCCTTTCGTCCAGATTATGTTGAACGTCCGCAATCAGTTCGTTGTAACGGCCGGACCGGCGTTTCTACGTTCGCCTGGAGTCACTTCAAACTTGAACCGCAGAGCCGGAATTTTGTTACCGGGATGATCTTCTGCATACGTCAGCTGTGGCTGCCTGTAAAGCAGTTGCGGTTCGGTGGAAGGGCCTTGATAGATACCCGGAAAGAAGTCGATCAAATGCTCGCCGGGAGCGCCCGCAGCGGAGAAGTTAATAACGACGTCGCCCTGACTGTTGAAGCCGCATGCATAGCCCATATAGGCGTTATCGTACGTGGCGACATAGATGTTGTCATACTCGGTCCACCCGACGCCTTTGAGATGGATCGATATGGGTGTTCCAACCGGCCCTGAAGTCGGAGTCATGCTGACGATACTGGTCTCGATCACAAAGTGAGCGAGCGCGATCGTCTTTTCGCCGTCGCGCAGCGCGAGTCCGTGTAATCCGCCAAGATCTTCGGGAATGATGACCGGGAATTCGACCCGGCCATTGCTTCCAACCTTTACATCGGAGATGACGTTTTCTCGTGGCTCGAATCCATTGCCGCTGACGCGGCTGCCGGCGAAAGTCTGCCACACCAATTGGAGTGTTCCAACACCGGCGAAACCCTCGCCGCGCAGCATCGCGCGCGTTCCAACGGGACCCTGCGTGGGGCTGAGAGCCAGCCTGGCGTTGGCGATTTTCACTTCGGTTTCCGGCACCGGCTGGGGCTGATATGGCTCGACAAACGCAGCCGGCGCTGCAGTGCGGCCGGCTGTGGTACGGAATGTGAACTCCGGCCGCGGAAGATAGGCATTCGGCGCCTGCTCGTAGTTCAAATAACTTTGAGCCTGATATCCCGAATAAACTTTGATCGGGTGATCGCCGGCCGGTCCCGCGGCGCGAAAACGCGCTACAGCCGAACCGCGGGTGCCTGCTGCAGACACAAAGCCCACGGCATGGTTGTCCCAATTGACGACCCACGTGCTCTCCATTGTTCGCCAGCCGAGACCTTTGACCCTGAGCTCGATGGGTGTTCCGACCGGCCCGGAAGCCGGACTCATGTCGAAGGTCTGCTTAACTTCAATGCCGTTTTGCGCGACCGGTTTGCCGTCGATGAGAGCCGTCACCTCGTGCACTCCGCCATAATCTTCGGGAATTACGAAGCGCGCATCGAGACGGCCATTGGAATCGATATTGAATTTACCTAGCGATGACGTGGTTTCCGTGTATTTCTTTCCTTTGAAATGATAATAGTCCTCAACCACCCAGCCGCCGGCGACCGTTCCCCACTGAAGTTCGGCCGTCTTTCCCGCGGGAAGATCCGCAGCCGCCACACGAACCTCGGCCCCTGCGACCGGCTTCTCGTACTTGAGATCCAGCTTCTTGTATGCAACATTCGAAGCGGACTCTGCGTCGGCCCGCGGTTCGGGCGACTGCTGCACGGAGCAGGCAGCCACAAGAACAAAAAGAAGAACCACTGATATGCGCATCTGCGCCTCCAAATAGAACTGCGAGAGTCAGGCTAATTTATTCGGTAAGTCTTGTCCAGCTTGCCAGCAGCGCGCCGGCGCGATATTTTGCGGACTACCTTATGATCGAGACTTTCAAAAACCTGGTCGGCGGCAAATGGACAACCTCTCGAGGCGGCGCCACATTTGAGAATGAGAACCCCGCCTGCCGCGGGAGCAACCTTGGCTTGTTCCAATCATCCACTGCTGAGGACGTTGTCGAAGCTATTGCTGCAGCGGACGGCGCCTTCAGGGCCTGGCAGCGCACATCCCTATCCCAGCGCCAACAACACATCGCGGAGTTCCTGAGATTGTTGAAGGAGTCGCGCGAGGACCTGGCGCGCATCGTCACGCTGGAGAATGGCAAAACTATCCGTGAGTCGCGCGCCGAAGTGGATTCGGCACTCGTGGAGGGCAGTTACCATTTAAATCAGGTGGCGGCCTTTTACGGTCACACCGGGCCAGGTGCGTTTCGGGAAATCGCCACGTGGGTCCAGTACCAGCCGCTCGGCGTCGTTGGCGTGATCAGCCCGTGGAACTTTCCGATGAACGTGATGTGCCGCAAGACGCTCCCGGCTCTGCTGACGGGCAACACGGTGGTGTTCAAGCCGGCCTCGTTCACGCCATGGTCGGGCGTTTACATGGCGCGTCTTTTCGAGCGTGCGGGGCTGCCTGCGGGCGTCTTCAACTGCGTTACCGGCCTGGGTTCGTCCATCGGCAACGTCATCGTGGAAGATCCGAATGTCCGCGCCATTTCGTTCACGGGCTCTACTGCCGTGGGCAAAAGGATCCAGGCGAAGGCCGCTGCCAACCTGACGCGCACGCAGCTCGAACTGGGCGGCAAGAACGCGCTGATCGTCATGGACGATGCCGGTGTCGGTGAAGCCGTTGAGGCTGCGATCACGGCCGGCTTCTCCAACGCGGGTCAGTGGTGCACATCCACCAGCCGGATCTTGCTGCAACGCGGCATTGCCAGGCCATTCCTGAATATGCTCACCGAGCGCTGCGAGAAGATGAACGTCGGTGACGGACTGCAGGAGACAATCGACATGGGCCCCGTCGCCGGCCTTCAGCAATATACAGACATCTGCGCCGCCATTCGGCAGGGGCAGTCGGACGGCGCACGCATGGTGGCAGGCGCCGGCGCATGCGATTCGGCGGGCTACTTCATTCGTCCGACAGTTTTTACCGACGTCGAACCCGCGATGGGCTTGTTTCAAGACGAAATCTTCGGGCCGGTGCTGGCTGTCTGCGAATTCAGCTCACTGGACGAGGCGCTCGAGCTGGCGAACAACTCGATCTACGGATTGTCCTCGGCCATCTTCACGAAGGACCTGGGCACAGCGAAGAAATACATCAACGGTATCGAGGCGGGCCTGGCACACGTGAATATCCACACCGGCTATAAGGAGCCGTCCATGCCGTTCGGCGGTGTAAAACAGTCCGGGGCCGGGCTGCCTGAGAACAGCCAGACTGGTTTGGAATTCTTCGTCGACCGGAAGGCTGTTTACCTGCGCGACTGAGTCATTGTTGCCGGTCACGCGGCAGGCTCAATCGTCTCCCGTTGCGGTGCCGCGCTCTCCAGAAGCTTGTCGAGCGTTACAGGCAAGTCGCGGACTCGATAACCGGTCGCGTGAAAGACCGCGTTGGCAATGGCTGCAGCCGTGCCGACAATACCGAGCTCACCCAGACCTTTGACACCGAGCGGATTGACGATCGAATCGCGTTCCTCCACGAAGATCACGTCGATGTCATGGACGTCGGCGTTGACCGGCACGTGATACTCGGCCAGATTGTGGTTCATGAAGCGTCCGAACTTCTGGTCGATCACGCTTTGCTCCTCCAGAGCCATGCCGATGCCCCAGACAATTCCACCCATGATCTGGCTTCGCGCCGTTTTGGGATTCAGGATGCGTCCACCGGCAACGGCGATGACCACGCGGGAGACCTCGATCGTGGCCAGGTCCTCGTCAACTTTCACTTCTGCAAATACCGCCGTATGCGAATGTCGTGTGTACCGCGATTGCTTCGCCAGGTTGGGAACGACGGCCGTCTCCTCCTCTATGCGTCGGGCTTTTCCGTGACGCACGGCGTCCGTGATGGAAACTTCCACCTTTGGATCGCTTTGCAGCCGGATATAGCCGTCAGCGAACGTGACCTCTTTCAGACGAACGTGGGCGAGAGGTGAGTTCTTCATCCTGCGCGCGAGCAGGAAAACCTTCTTTCGCACCGCCTCGCACACGGCCTTGACCGCCGAGCCGATTGTCGCAGCCGTAAACGAACCGCCTTCGACGGGCGATGCCGGCAATCTGGAATCGCCGAGTTGAAACGTGACGTCGGCAATCGGAAGGCCCAGCGTTTCGGCCGCGATTTGCGTCATGATCGTATAGGTCCCGGTCCCGATGTCCGCGGTGGCGCTGCCGACCGTAAGTTTCCCATCCGCAGTCAATACAGCTTTTGCACTCCCCGGCAATTGCCAGGCTTCCCAAATACCCGTGGCCATGCCCCAACCGATGAGGCTCTCACCCGCGCGCATCGACCGGGGCTCGGGATTGCGCCCGGACCAACCGAACCGCTCCGCGCCCTGCCGGTAACATTCGCGCAGCTCTTTACTCGAAAACTTTTTACCTGTGTTGGGATCTTTCTCCGTGTAGTTTTTGAGGCGCAGCTCCAGTGGATCCATGCGGAGCTTGTAGGCCAGTTCGTCCATTGCGGATTCGATTGCGTACAATCCCCAAGCGGCGCCAGGCGCGCGCATGTCGGAAGGCGTATAGACGTCGAGTTGCACGAGCTTGTAGCCAAGCTTGACGTTCTTGCAACTGTAGAGCTCGCCCGACCAGTTGACCACCTGTTCGCTGTAATCTTCGAACCGCGATGTTTCAGCGATGGCTTCGTGCATCAGAGCTTTGAGCGTGCCATCCGTCGAGGCGCCCAGGGCGATTCGCTGCAGTATCTGGGGCCGATGGCCAAATGTGAACATCTGCTGGCGCGTCAGCGAAACTCTGACTGAGCGCCTCAATCCAAGCGCCGCCATCACGGCTAGAAACAACTGATACTGCGGACGCAGACCCGACCCGAACCCGCCGCCGACAAACGGCGACAGAACACAGACGTCGTCACTGCGCAACTCAAAGACCTTGCAGACATATTTCTGGTTGTTTAGCGGTCCCTGGGTCTTGTCGTAGACCGTGATCTTGCCGCCGTCTTCCCATACGACGGTCGTCGCGAACGGTTCCATCGGGTTGTGATGCTCGGCCGGCCCCGAGTATTCCGCTTCGAGCCTCACAGGAGCTTTCGAAAAGGCTTTGCCGGGGTCGCCTCTCGGTTTGAATGGCGGGTCAATGAATTCTCGCGCCTTCGGGTCACAGGCCTGGCCCCGCTTTGCCGCCAGGTCGGTTTCATGCGGTTCGGCCTTATAATCAACGCGAACGAGCGACGCGGCATATCGTGCAAGCTCAAAGGTCTCAGCGACCACAAGCGCGACAGGTTGCCCGCTGAACATGATCCTGTCGTCATGGAGCGGGCGAAAAGGCGAGCCCGGAGGAGCCACCTCGTCCTTATAACTTTGCTCATCCGATGCGGTGTGCGGAACGTTCTCGTGCGTGAATACTTGTAGTACACCGTCGAGGCTGAGCGCCTGGCTGCCGTCAATCCTTGTGATTCTTCCTTTGGCAATGGCGCTTGAAACAACGACACCATAAGTAAGGTACGGAACGTTGTACTCCGCGGCATACTTTGCCTGGCCGGTCACCTTGGCCCGCCCGTCAACACGGCTGATCGGTTGGCCGATGTAGCTTGTTGTCATAACCTGGCCTCCATTTGCGCGGCGTGCTTCAGGGCGCGCACGATGGCGCGTTTTGCCAGCTCGATTTTGAATGTGTTGTGCTCGAAACCTTTCGCATCGCTCATGATCGATTCGGCAACAATCTGGAAGTTGTCCCGGGTGGCGGCCTTATTGTTCAACAACGCTTCCGCTTCAATGTTGCGCCACGGCTTATGCGCGACGCCACCCAGCGCCAGCCGCGTTTCCTTGATCGTGTCGCCCGACATCTCGAGCGCGGCGGCGACGGACACCAGCGCGAAGGCATAAGACTTTCGGTCACGAACTTTAAGATAGGCGTAGTGAGCGGCAAACCCTTTCGCAGGCAAATCAATGGCTGTGATGATCTCGTCTTCGCGCAAATTAGTGTCGATGTCCGGGGTGTTGCCGGGCAAACGATGAAAGTCTGCCAGAGGGATGGTGCGGTCGCCATTCTTCCCGGTAACGCGAACGACTGCCTCGAGAGCGGCCAGGGCAACGCACATATCCGAAGGATGAACGGCAATGCATTGATCGCTGGTCCCAAGAACTGCGTGCATGCGATTGAAGCCCTCGATGGCAGAACAGTCTGTGCCGGGCTCGCGCTTATTGCAGGGTGTGGCCGTATCGTAGAAGTAGTAGCAACGGGTTCGTTGCAGGAGGTTCCCGCCATTCGTCGCCATGTTACGAAGTTGCGCCGACGCGCCCGAAAGGATCGCCCGGGAAAGTAATGGATAGCGCTTTTCGACTTGCTCGTTGTATGCAGTGTCTGCATTCGTTACGAGCGCACCAAGCCGCAATCCGCCATCCGGAATGTCCTCGATACGGTTCAAAGGGAGGCGCGTTATATCGATTAACCGGGCCGGGCGGGCGAGATTCTCTTTCATGAGATCGATCAGATTGGTTCCTCCGGCAATAAATTTTGCCGCCCTGTTTGTGGCAGCTTCGTTCACAGCGCCTGCAACGTCACCGGCTCTCGTGTAGGAAAAACTGTTCACGGCTTTGCGCTCCTTTCGATCACCTGCATGGCCTGTTGAATCGCCGCGACAATGTTCGGGTACGCCCCGCAGCGGCAAATGTTGCCACTCATCAGCTCGCGGATCTCATCGGCTGTCGTCGCCCGGCCTTCATTGATCAAACCCCTGGCCGAACAGATCTGACCCGGCGTGCAGTAACCGCATTGAAAGGCATCGTGGTCAATGAAGGCCTGCTGCATGGGATCGAGGGTTTCTCCATTGGCCAAGCCTTCGATCGTCGTCACGTCCGCGCCGTCTTTCATGATGGCCAGCGTCAGACACGAGTTGATGCGCCTGCCGTTCACCAGGACCGTGCATGCTCCGCACTGCCCGTGATCGCACCCTTTCTTGGTGCCGGTCAGGTCGAGGTAATGGCGCAACGCATCGAGCAGCGTTGTCCATGGCGCGACGTTTATGTGTTTCTCTGCGCCGTTGACTCGGAGTGTGATTCGACTTTCGGGTTCGTTCTTCACGTCAATTTCTCCTGAATTGAAGGTGTCGGTTATCGCGGACGATCGATCAGTGCGCTTACGGTCCTGGCGAGCGAAGCAAGTCGGCAATGCCCTGTTCGGTATCGCCTGTGGCTCGCGCCAGACTCAGTCTTGCGAGGTAATGGGCATAGAGGCCGGAGATGTAGTCCTGCTCCGACGTCGCGACAGACTCCTGCGCTTGCACAACCTCAATTGTGTCGGCGACGCCGGCAGCGAACCTGTCTCGCGCCTGCCGGAGCGTATCCTGGGCGAGCCCGCGGTTGCTTTCAGCCACAATCAGTTGCCGGATGGTCGCAGTGAGACGAAGGAATGCGTTCCGGACCTCGAAATCCACGCGGCCGGAAGCATCTTCGAATTCTGCTCGTCGTTGAGCGAGAACAGCATCAGCCTCGGCGATATCTGCCTGGATTCGTCCCCCGCGCCAGATTGGAAAGTCGACGCCGGCGAAAACCGCAAACACTCCGTTGGATTGAGCCGGATTCACCCCAGCCAAAGCGTAACTGCCATTGAGGGTGACCGCCGGAGTGTGTTGAGCTTCCGCAGCCTTTCGGGCCTGCTCGGCGGCGCGTACTTGCGCCTGGGCAGCCTGAAGATCGGCCCTGCCCTCGACGGCTTTATTGAGCGCCTCTTCCAGGACTATTGAGGCTGTGGGATGGTATTCCATGGCCGTGGAAAGCATGAAAGTTTGTCCAAGGGGGAGGCCGATGAGGCGGGCCAGAGCCAGCTTCTGAGTCGCCAGATCCGTTTCGAGCGAAATGAGTCTCAGCTGCTGCGTCTGCAACTCCACCAGGCTGCGATTGACGTCAATGCGCGCGTTCACTCCGGCGCGATTTTGGTCTGTCGCCTGTTCGTAGAGCGCCCGGGCCGTCTCGAGCTGCGCCTGCGCCGAATCCACTCGAGCGCCTTCTGCCACAACTTGCAGGTAAGCCCCGCCGACTGCCAGGATGACCAGGTCCCGGCTGTCCCGGACAGTAAGCCTGGTTGCAAAAGCAATCTCCTTGCTGGAGCGATAATTCCGTACCGCGGTGAGATCGACCAGGGCCTGACTGATCGAGGCGCCGGCTTCGAAAAAATTGAACGGGCCGATAACCCTCGCGAATTGCAGACCGGGAATTCCCTTGGCGCTCTGAAGTCCGAGTGTTGTCAGACTGACCTGTTCGACAGCAACTGAGCCGATTCCGGTGATATCCGGCAGGAGCCGGGCGAGGTTTCCGAGGCGCTGCGCTCGAGCTTGACGCTCTGCCTGCCGGGCTCCAATCACTCCAAGGTTGTAAGCGAGTGCACGGTTGATGGCTTCATCCAACGACAGCAACAACGTCTCCTTCGTCGCCACGCCGGCCGGAGTGCTTCCCTGGAATGCTCCCTGGATCTGAATCGAGCTATTGAGCGTATTCACGCTGTTCCTGCTTGCGGCCGGAGCGGTTGCCTGGCCTGTCGTCACAGAACCCGGCGGCGTGTTTCCCGAAAGCGGCAATTGCTGGGGCTGAGAACGATTGGATACGGAAGTTGTCGCGGACTGACCTGCAGCGAACAAAGGGAATCCCAGAACTATCAAGATGGCCACAAACATGAGAGTCAAGACCTGCTTTGTCATCGAACCTCCACTGGACTGCCAATTCGATGGACCGCATTCACGGCCGTCTTCAAGCGGGAAATTGTATGGGCTGTTTCTGTAGAGTCTCCATCCCGTTCAGTATTGTTTGAACGACTGCCTCGTCTCCGATTTGGGAATTGATCATCAGGTGATAAAGGGTCCGGCATGGCCAGACCTTGTCGAAGTACTTCTTGATGAAGTCTGCTCTCTCCCGATCCACTGTATCGACCAACCGAATCGCTTCGGCCGGATCCGTTCCACTTTCTGCAACGCGCCGGATCTTGTCTTCGTAGGGGGCATATAGGAAAGCGTGGAATGCATCGCGCCGGTTCTCCAGGAAAAATGCGGAGCCGCGGCCCACGATGACGCTGTTCCCTTCAGTGGCCGCCTCGCGGACGATTCGTTCCGTCAGTCTGAAAATGGCGTCCGCGTCCAACAGTTTCAGTCGGTGCACATTCAGGCTTCCCTCGAAGCTACCGCGCAAGAATGATTTGAGCAGGCGGTAGTAGAGCGGATCCATGCGCTCTTCCCGGCGCTCGACCTCCGCGCGGTCACATTGGGCCTGCCGGGCGATCTCGCTTGTCAGTAACTGGTCCCACAGCTTCCATCCAAGTCTTTCCGCAAGCAGTTTTGCAATTTTCCCGCCACCGCTTCCAAATTCCCGCTCGATCGTCACAACTCTAAGCATCATTTCCACGCACCTACTCTATTGCTGCTTCGGCACGCGCACCGGCGGCGTTCTTCCTTAGCACAAAGGAGAGAGCGAACATGACTGTGGCCGCGACGGCAAGAATCCAGAACACGTCGATGTAGGCCAGTGTGGCCGCCTGGTTCTGCGCAGAGCGATACAGCCTCGCGCGAGCCTGTATTTCGGCCTCATGCGGGCCGGACCCGGATTGCGTCAGTTGGTCGGTGAGACGGCTCACTGCGTTGAGAACTGTCGTGTTCTGTGACGTTATATGGCCTGACAGAACACTCTGGTGGTACTGAGAGCGACGGGCAATCATCGTTGTGACCATCGAAGTGCCGACGCTGCTTCCTATGTTGCGCATGAAGTTGACGATACCTGCCACCATGTTGCTCTTCTCTTGTGGTATTCCGACATACGCCGCGAGTGTGATCGGTACAAACAGGAAGCCCAATCCAACAACTTGAGCGGTGCGAATTCGTGTCGCAGTCGCGAAACTGATGAACAGTCCCAGCTGAGTCGTCGAATACCACATGGCAAGCGCCAGGCAAAGCCAACCGAAAGCGATGATGTAGCGCGCCTGAATTTTCGATGTGAGCTGACCTACGACGGGCATCTCGATCAGCAAGAGCAGGGCGCCGATAGAAAGAACGAAACCCGCCAGCTCGGCTGTATATCCCATCAGCGTCTGCAGGAACTGAGGGATCATGACCAGACTGCTGAACAGCACCACTCCCAGCAGGAACATCATTACGTTGGAGCTGAGAAAGTTGAAGTTCCTGAAAAGGCGCACGTCGATGATAGGGTGCTTCACGAACCACTCCCACGCGAAGAGCGCCAGCAGGCTTATGCCCGCAATGATCGCGAGAGTCAGAATGAATCGTGATCCGAACCAGTCGTCCTCCTGTCCGCGGTCCAGCATGACCTGTAAAGAGCCTACTCCCAGAACGAGAAGCGAGATTCCGATGTAATCGACTTGCACGCCCGCTCGCTTCACGCTGCTCAAGTACGGCGGATCCTCGATAAGTCTGAACACCAGGAATAGTGCGAGCAGGCCGACGGGCAGATTGATGAAAAAAATCCAGCGCCAGGAATAGTTGTACGTAATCCAGCCGCCAAGAGTGGGGCCCGCTGCAGGTGCAATCACTGCCGTGATGCCGTACAGGGCGAATGCCAAACCTCGCTGCTGCGGAGGGAAAGTGTCTGCGAGGATAGCCTGCGCTATCGGCTGCAGCCCGCCTCCTCCCAGTCCTTGCAGCACGCGGAAGCCGAGAAGAAGAGGCAGACTCGGAGCGATTCCACAAAGCAAGGAGCTCAACGTGAAGAAGCCGATACATGCCATGAAGAAGCGCTTGCGGCCAAACACGCTCGCAATCCAGCCGCTGATCGGCAGCACAACGGCGTTTGAAACCAGGTAGGACGTCAGCACCCAGGTGCTTTCGTCGTTGCTGACGCCAAGATTGCCCGCCATGTACGGCAGCGCCACGTTAGCGATGCTCGTGTCGAGAATCTCCATAAATGCCGCGATCGCCACAACGATGGCAATCAGCCACGGATTCTTTCCGGGCGGTGCGACGGAAGCCGGACTGTCCACGCGGCTCATCGGAGGTACACTCTTGGCACGACGTTCACTCCGGGCCGAAGCTGGAGATCGCTATTCTGTCCTTCCTCGATGACGATCTTTACGGGGACTCTCTGCACGATCTTGACGTAATTGCCCGTGGCATTCTCCGGCGGAAACAAGCTGAAAAGCGGGCCCGTCGCTCCGGAGATGCTGTCCACGTGGCCCTTGTAGGTCCGCCTGTTGGAATCGACGTAAAACTGTACGAATTGTCCGGGGCGCATGAACCGAAGCTGCGTCTCCTTGAAGTTGGCGGTGATCCAGACTTCTTCGAGAGGGACAACCGTGAGCAATTGCTGGCCCGGCTGAACATTCATTCCAACCACCACGGTCTTGGTCACCTGTCCCGTCACCGGGGCAATGATTTTCGTATAGCGAAGGTTCAGTTCGGCTTGTTCGAGAGCCGCCTGTTTCTGCTGCACAACGGCTTGTGCCGATAACGCGCGGGCGCGAGTAGCCGCGACCTGGCTCGGCGCGGTTTGCGCCGCACGGTTGCTCGCTTGCGCTGACGCCAAAACGCTCCGGGCCTGCTCCACCGCCTGTTGCGCAGCTTCCAGATTGGCGACGGCCCGGGTTACTGTGGCTGTGCTTGCCCTGGCTGCCGCCAGCGCGGCGTCGTAGACCTGCCTCGATATCTCTTCCTTGTCCACGAGCATCTTGTAGCGTGCCGCGTCGTGTTGCGCTTTGACGTCATTTGCCTGTGCCTCTTCCACTTGAGCGCTGGCGGCGGCGAACTGTTTCTCGGCGGCGATAATTCCCGCCCGGCCTTTTTCAACGTCGGCCGCAGTGGATTGCAGCTGGCTGGAAGTGTTCGTGGCTGTGATCGGAACATCGATGTGCAGCGATTGAGCCGTCGCTACGGCATTGCCGAGGTCGGCGCGCGCCTGGTCGACGGCTACCTGATAGTCCTTCGGATCGATTTCAACCAATACAGTCCCTTGCTGGACGTATTCGTTGTCTCCGACTTGCACTCGGATCACGTGCCCGCGAATTCGAGCACTGACCGGGTGAAGATGCGCGTCTACTTGCGCGTCATCCGTCGATTCAAAGCTCGAAAAGTGGCGCCATAAGAATAGCCCGCACACAGAGGCCACAAGGACGCCGCAGAACACAAGAAGCAAGGCTTTTCGACGTCGCCGCCGTGTTTGCAGTGGCAATACGCTTTTCCCGGAGTTCGCTTGTTCACTGTCGCGCGGCATGCTTGTGGTCTTGAATGACTCTTGGAAACTCTACGATTCGAAGCGGCGCCGGTAAATCGGGTTTTCTTCGGAGAACGGGTCCGTAATACTATGGTCGGCGCATTTGCTCCTTCGCCAACAGAACTGAATATGGCAAAAAAACAACGTGTTCTCGTAAAGCTGCGGACATCCGCGGCGCTCGGCGCGGCGGAATCGCGCGCCAACCTTCGGCCGCTATACAGTCCGCCGGCGCCAGGCGCGCTTGGTTTAGCCGAAGCTCCGAACTGGTACATGGCTGAATTATCGGAGGAAGCTGCGAGCCCGTGGGATATGGCGCATACAAAACTGGCCGGGCAGCTCGGCATCGCTGAATCGGATTGTTTGTTTGCGGAGCCGGACATCGAGCACAACATCTTCGTCGACGCTGACAAACCCTCGGGCAATGCCTTATTTGCCGTAGGGGACCAGTGCAACCCTGTCCCGAAGGATGACGGCCATGGAAAGGCGCCTGGGCCAAAACAGTTTGCGTGGCACCTGGGAGACAACTTCTCCGGGCTCGGAAAGGCCCGCGAAGCGATCCAGTTTACCGAACCGCGAACTCGGATCGCTCACATCGATACCGGTTACTACAAGGCGCACTCAACGGTACCGGAACACATTCTGAACACTCTCGAGCGGAACTTTGTCGAGGGCGACAAGAACCCGAACAGCGCAGAAGACCCGGATAATCGAGTGCTTCTTCTCGACAATTCAGGTCATGGTACCGGCACCATCGGAATTCTTGCCGGAGGCAAAGTGAAGCTCGAGGGCGATGTATTCCTCGGGGGCGCACCCGCAGCGGAGATACTGCCCCTTCGGATAGCGGACAGCGTGGCTCTTTTTCGCACGAGCGCGCTGGCCGACGCAATACGCTATGCAACGGCGCAGCGTTGCGATGTAGCCACGCTCAGCATGGGGGGCCTCCCATCGCGAGCGTGGACCGAAGCGGTGAACGAGGCGTACCTCGCCGGCCTGTGCATCGCGGCCGCGGCAGGTAATAACGTGAATGGCGCGCCGACCCGGCACGTCGTCTACCCGGCGCGTTATCACCGCGTCATTGCCGTCTGTGGTGTTATGGCCGACGGCAGGCCGTACACCCAACTGAAGGGTCTTGCCCTCGAAGGAAACTTCGGTCCCGCAAGCAGCATGACGGCGGCAATAGGCGCTTACACTCCGAACATTCCGTGGCCGGTGTTCGGTTGTCCAAACGTGATCCGTCTCAACGGCGAAGGCACATCTGCCGCCACTCCCCAGGTAGCGGCGGCTGTTGCGCTCTGGTTCGAAAAATACAAAAACGAACTGCCGAGAGACTGGCGCAGGGTGGAGGCTGTCCGGAACGCACTCTTCACGTCAGCAAGGAACAAGCAAGCCGATCCGGAGCGCCTTGGCAAAGGCATAATGCACGCCTTTGACGCGTTGAAAGTGAAACCGGTCCTGGGCCTGAAACAAAGCGAAGCAGACAAGGACTCCTTTTCCTTCCTTCGCGTCATTACGGGCCTGGGCCTCGCCGAGTCACCCCCGCGCGAGCAGATGTTCAATCTGGAACTAACCCAGCTCTGGCTTATCAATAAAAATTTGCAACAGATTGTGCCGGACCCTGATGCCACCTCCCAACTGCCGGACGGGAAGCTAAAGCAATTCATGGAAGCCGTGATCGACGAGGATAAAGCCTCACTCGCGCTGCGACGCCACATTGCAAACCGCTACGCAGCCGTCGTCGGGAATTCGGTCCCTCGTACGAAGCAAAACATCGTCATCGTGCCGGACGCTGCGCGTGTGTGTGAGAAAGAAGTATCGATCTCGCGGCCGCCGTTCCGCAGGCTCCGTGTGTATGCGATGGATCCGAGCTTTTCAACGCAGCTCGGAACTGCTTCGATCAACGAGGTCGCTTTGCAGATTGCCTGGGAAGACGGGCTGAAACCCGGCCCCTCGGGCGAGTACCTGGACGTTACGGATACTGACGCGTCGGGCCAGACGTACTCGAAGGTCAATCTAAACGACCCGCGCCTGCTGGCCCAGGACGGCTGGCGTCCGTCTGAAGGCAACCCTGCGTTCCACCAGCAAATGGTATACGCGGTCGCCATGAAGACCATCCACCACTTCGAGGAAGCGCTCGGCCGTCCCATACTTTGGCGGCATGAAAAGAATCCGAACCGTCCTTCCGACGACAGCAAGTACACACCACAATTGAAAGTGCATCCGCATGCGCTGCGGCAGGCCAATGCCTTTTATAGTCCCGAGAAAGTAGCGCTCCTGTTCGGCTACTTCGAGGCCGGCGCCGACGATCCGGGTGACCACGTACCCGGCACTCGCGTCTACGCATGTTTATCGCATGACATCATCGCGCATGAAACCACGCACGCCATACTCGACGGCATGCACCGGCGCTTCAACGAGCCGACAAATCCCGATGTTCTGGCGCTGCACGAAGGGTTCGCGGACATCGTTGCGTTGATGCAACATTTCACGATCACAAGCCTTCTCGAGCAGGAGATAGGCAAGACCCGCGGCGACCTTGAAGCGGAGTCCACTTTAGGAAGCCTTGCTGTTCAGTTCGGGCGCGCGATCGGCGGTCGCGGGGCCCTTCGCGACGCCATCGGCAAAATGGACGCGAACGGCAACTGGACGCGACAGAAGCCCGTGCCGTCCGACTATCAAAAGGTTCTATCGCCGCATTCCAGAGGCGCAATCCTGGTAGCGGCAATCTTCGATGCCTTCATCGCCATCTACAAATCGCGCACGGCCGACCTGTTCCGGATCTACACGGGAGGGACGGGAGTATTACAGGCAGGCGCGATTCATCCTGATCTGGTCCGGCGGCTGGCCGACGAGGCGTCGAAGTCGGCAAGTCATGTGCTGAGGATCTGCATTCGGGCGCTCGATTATCTGCCCCCTGTAGACATCACTTTTGGTGAGTATCTGCGCGGCTTGATCACGGCGGATTTCGACCTGGTCGAAGATGACCGCTATAACTACCGCGTTGCGTTTGTCGAATCCTTCCGCCGCCGCGGCATCTATCCTCCGGACATCAATGTGCCCGGAGTCGACACGATTCGAACGCTGTCGGTCGATACCTTGCGCTGGCAGGGTTTTGACCTTTCGGAACTGGGTCCGCGCGAAAAGGTTGCCGTTGCGCGCCACTACATCGAAGTCGTCGATCAGCTCAAGCGGTATGCCGATTCCTGCATTTATCTCGACGATCGCGAGACGCTCTTCAATGAAACACGAGATCAGCGCCGGAAATTGCACGGCTCGTTGAGACGAGCGTTTGCAGCAACTCCAAAGTTTGCCGCAGGACTTGGCATCGATCCAGCGGCAAGGTTTGAAGTGCATGAACTGCGGCCGGCTCTTCGCGTGGCACCTGACGGGCGACGGATCCCGCAGGTTATCGTTTCCCTGACTCAATCCACGGTCATACCACGCACCAAGGATACGCCGGCGCACACTTTCCGCGGAGGCTCCACACTCGTCGTAGATCTCGCGGCCACGGAAGTGCGGTATCGGATAGGCAAAAATATCAACAGCCCCACTCGACGCGAACGGACAGCAGCTTTCATGCGCGACGTGGCAAACGACCCGCTGCGGGCTCTTCTTTTCGCTCACGACCGTAAAGAGCCATTCGCGGCGCTGCATGCGTTTGGAGATGCCTGAACGGCCGACGCCTACACCAAATTTTCAGATTTCTGATTTACGATAGAGGGGATGCGGGTTCTGGTTATTGAAGATGAAGCCAGGATGGCACAGCTCCTTCGCCAGGGTTTGACCGAACAAGGCCACACGGTCACCACCGCTTTGGATGGCCGCGAAGGTCTCGAGGTAGCTGAAAACTGGATTTTCGATTTGATCATTCTGGACCTGATGCTGCCTGGCCTGGACGGTTTCACGATTGCGCGACGTCTGCGGGCGGAGCGCAATCAGACACCGATACTAATGCTTACCGCACGAGACTCCACAAAGGATCTGATCGAAGGTTTGGATCTTGGAGCGGATGATTACCTTACCAAGCCTTTCTCGCTCAAGGTGCTCTTCGCCCGGGTACGCGCACTCGGCAGACGTGGACCGATACCTCAACCTGTGTCTCTCCAGGTTGGTGACCTGACTTTGAATCCCGGAACCCGTGAAGTGAGACGCGGCGGCCGGACGATCGCTCTCACTCCGAGAGAGTTCTCACTTCTGGAAACGCTTATGCGGAACGCCAAACAAGTCGTCTCTCGCGAGACCCTGATCGACAGCGTCTGGGGAGGAGATTCCGATATCGAAAGCAATACTCTGGACGGGTTCGTGCGTCTGATTCGAGCGAAAATCGAGGCCCCCGGCGAAGCCAAGCTTCTGCGGACGATCCGTGGAATTGGTTACAGCCTGCGGATGGAACCCTGATGCGGGCCCGATCCATACGACTGCGGCTGACGATCTGGTATTTCCTTGTGTTGTTGGCGGGTCTGGGATTGTTTGCCGCCGGTACATGGCTCGCGCTGGAACACCGTCTGATCGCAGATGTCGACCAGCGCCTGGCGCAGCGCGCTCGCGGACTGCAGAGTGTTTTCGACGCATTGGATGCAGACGATAAACCGGAACTCGAAGACGACATCAATGACTTCCTGAAGCAAACCGCGGATAACTCTTTCATCGAGGTCCGCGACAATGCCGGCGCTACCATTTTTTCCTCACCGAATCACAAGGCATTCGTGCCTTCCAGGCCGCTGGCGCCGGGATACAGCACTTTCGATCGAGACAATCAGTCGTTCCGTGTTCTCAGCAATCGCATGACTTACGATGGGAAGCCGTACGACGCCGTGCTGGCTGTTCCGCTCACAGACGTCCACTTCATGATGCGCGATTTTCGCAATCTCCTCCTGCTGATGATTCCACTGGTTCTCATGATTGCTTGTCTCGGTGGCTATTGGATCAGCGGGAGGGCGCTCGCTCCTGTGGATGAGATTACCCGCGTCGCAAAGTCGATCACGGTTCAGAATCTGTCGCACCGCCTGGTCGTACCGGAAACGAGTGATGAACTCCAACGGATGTCGGAAGCGTGGAACGACGTGCTTCAGCGTCTCGACACTGCGGTTCAGCGCATCCGGCGATTTACCGCCGACGCCTCTCATGAATTGCGAACCCCTGTCGCGCTGATCCGCGCTACCGCCGAGTTGGCCCTGACGGCGGAGCGCGAACCCGAATACTACCGGGCATCGCTGAGTACGATCGAGAGCGAAGCAACGCGGATGACGGATCTGACGGAATCCTTGTTGACCTTGGCGAGAACGGACTCTAACTCCGTCGATATGCCGTTGGGCCCTGCCGACGTGAATCGGATCATTGCTGAAGTGGCCGCCCTGAGCCGCCCTGCTTCAGAGACCCGGCGAATCACACTGAACACTATTCTCGCCGACAGCCGGGCTCCTGTATTGGGCAACGAAGCCGGGATCCGCCGGCTGTTGTTCATCCTGCTCGATAATGCATTCAAGCACACAGCCTCAGGTGGCAGCGTGACGCTGTCCACGACGCTCTCCGACGGAAAAGTCACCATCAGCGTCTGTGATTCCGGCGAGGGTATTGCTCCTGAGGATCTTCCCCACATCTTCGAGAGATTTTATCGCGCCGATCGATCGCGAAGCAGTAACGGCGCCGGGCTTGGCCTGTCCATCGCACAGATGATCGCGGATCTCCACGGTTCGAAAATCGAAGTCGAGAGCAAGGTCGGCAGTGGTTCTTGTTTTCGCCTTTCACTGAATCTACAGACTCAGCGCGTAGTGTAGGGGAATTGAAGTAACGAAGGAGGATACATGAACGCAAGTCGATCTGTTGTTTGCGCAATCGCGGCATCCCTTTGCCTTGCGGCAATAGGGACCGCACAGGAACAAGGCGTGAAGTCCAAAGATGTGCCTGCCGCAGTGGCAGCCGCCGCCAAACAGCTTTATCCCAACGCCAGGATTGTCGGATGGTCGAAGGAAACTGACGCCGGCAAGACTTTTTACGAAGCTGAAATGCGGGAAGGACAAACGAAGCGCGATGTCCAGTTCCTGCCGGATGGAAAGATAGATGTTGTCGAAGAAGAAATCGCGATAGCCGCAGTTCCGGTGGCAGTACGGGACGCGTTGAAGGCCAGGTATCCCAAGGCAGTGATCGGCCTGGCTGAACGGCTCACTCGCGGCAGCGACGTGCAATACGAACTCCAGCTGAAGAAAGCTCCGAAGAAGGAAATTGTGTTCACGCCGGATGGGAAGTTCGTCAAAGAAGAGTAATGTCCCATGAAACCGCTCGTGCTGTGTGCTGCGTTATTGATGGCGCAGCACATTTCCGTCGATGTGGATCTGGTGGTTCTAAATGTGACGGTCCTGGATTTCAAGGCCCGTCGCGTGGGAGGACTGTCGAAAGACAATTTCCGGGTCTTCGAAGACGGAGTTGAGCAACGAATTCAATTCGTCCGTCCTGAAGACATTCCTGCGACAGTGGGTCTGGTCATCGACAACAGCGGCAGCATGCGCCGAAAGAAAGCGGACGTGACGCAGACTGCCCTGGAGTTTGCGGAGTTGAGCAATCCGCAGGATGAACTCTTCACCGTCAATTTCAACGAGCGCGTCTCCATGGGCCTGCCGGACTCGCTGCCGTTCACAAGTGACATGGATCAGTTTCGTCGAGCGCTGGCGGCCGTCAAAGCAGACGGAAAGACAGCCCTGTACGATGGAGTGGTATCCGCTCTGAAGCATCTTGAAACCGGAACTCATCAAAGGAGGGCATTGATCGTTCTGAGTGATGGCGGTGACAACGCCAGCGCTGCGGGGTTGGAAGACGTCCTTCACGCGGCGGAGAATTCGAGCGCGACCATCTACACGATCGGAATCTTCGATGACGACGATAAAGACAAGAACCCGAAAGTGCTCCGGCAGATCGCAGACGCGACCGGTGGCGACGCGTATCTGCCGCAGCGGCCTGATGACGTTCACGAAGCCTGGCGCAAAATAGCTGCGAGCATCCGGACCCAGTACACGATTGGTTATGCGCCGACAAACTCGAAACACGACGGAACTTTCCGCGCCGTAACGGTCTCGGCTATTGCTCCAAACGGAAAGCCGTTACGTGTCCGGGCTCGCAAGGGCTACATCGCTCCGACGGAGCACCGTGCTTTTTTACCAGGGCCAGTAAAGATGTGAGGTAAACATGCGTTTCAGAAATGTCGTTCTCCTCTCTCTATTTTCAACGTGCGTCGCGCGACCTTCGTCGGCGCAGAACATAGCCCTCGCGGTACGCGAGGGATCTCCGCTCCAGGTCGTCCTCACAGAGAAAGTCCGCTATAAGCAAAATACCCCCGTGAAAGGACGAGTGGTCGAGTCCGTCTACGCGTTTGATCGAGAAGTGATTCCGCCAGGCGCGGAAGTTCTTGGCCGAATCACCGGATTCCGGAATGCTCCGAAGTGGAAACGGGCGCTCACAATCGCCAACGGAGACTTCACGCCGATGCGTGAGCCTCAGATCACATTTGATACGCTCATCTTCGAAGACGGCAGACGTATCCAGATCGAGACGTCTGTGGTGCCCGGGGCGGACACAACGATTCGATTCGGGAGCGGCGCCGAAAGTCCGCAGAAGAGGGGCCGCGTTGCCGGTGCGGCGGCGACTGCTCGTGCGGAGATTCAGGCTCGCAAACAAGCCGTCATCGACGCGGTAAAGACTCCGGGAAAGATGGGACGAGTAAGAAAGTTCCTATGGGGATTTGCACCCTACCGCACGCAGTCGCTGGCAGCGGGGACCCGGTTCAAAGCAACGCTGCTCTCGCCATTGGATTTCGGTACGACCACGCTGGAAGCGTCGCAACTGAATCAGATCGGCGCGCAACCGCCTTCCGACAGCATCGCGTCGGCCCGCCTGATCACCGGTTTGGACTCTCGTAAGACGCCCCATGGAACGCCGGTAGAGGCCATCCTCGCTCGACCGATATTCTCCATGGACAATCAGTTGATATTTCCCGAAGGCACTCGGCTTGAGGGGACCGTGGTGCAGGCGCGGCCTGCGCGGCGCTGGCATCGCAATGGGCAACTTGCTTTTCTCTTTACACGGATTCAACCTCCGTCTTCATTGACTCCGAACGCGCCAATTGTGCAAGACATCGATGGCCGTCTGGAAAGCGTGGAAGTGCAGAGTAAGGAGATGGGTAATGTCCAGCTGGACGAGGAAGGCGGAGTTGCGATCACGGAATCGAAGAGCCGATTCGTCGTTCCCGCCGTCGCTTTGATGATGGCCAGTCGCGCCGGCGATGACGGTCATCAAGATGCGGCTGAACTCGCCCCCGGGCAAACGAGTGTTTATCGAAACAACTACCTGGGACGCATGGTGGGAGGCGGTCTCGGTTTCGGCTTATTGGGTAGCGTACTGGGACGAGTTTCTCGGCCGCTCGGCGTCGGTCTGGGTTTCTCCGCTGCGGCTCAATCCATTTACCTCAACGTGGTCGCGCGTGGAAAAGAGGTAAGCCTTCCGGTGGACACGCCAATCGAGATTCGGTTCGGCCCGCCGGCTGAAACACCTGACTAAACTCAACCGGTTTTTTGTGCGGCCTGCCAGCCAGGTCAGGGTTTGGGCTTGAGCACAAGGAGGGTTCGTGACGCGCTTTCCACGAAGTCGAAGAACTTTTGCAATTCAGGGACGGCCTGTGCAGGGACTTCCAGTTTTCGGATTTCGTAAAGCGAAACATATCGAAGGATGTTTCCGTCCACTGTGATTTCAGCTTTGTAATGACCGAACGCCGTCTCGATTTCTTGTGGCTGGGGAACGGTCTCGACGGCGTAACCGTCCGGTAACTGAAAGCTGAACACCGAGCCATAGGAACGGAGGTAGCTGAACTGATAGGGATAGTTTCGCGATTCTTCAAAAGAGATTCGTGGAGCGGGACTCCTCAGGATGGCCGGCTGGAATAGCAACAACTCACCTGCAGCTTCGCCAAAAACTGGTGCGTCGATGGAGTAGTCCTCCCGAAGAGGATTGGGTTGATTGAGTCTCGAGACACCGAACTTTTTGACCAGGGCTCCCGGCAACACGCCACCAATCCTGCGTTCGGCGCCGCGGATCCATTGATCATGATTCTGTCCCGTCAGCCGTTCCGTTTCGCGAATGGCCAGTTCGCCCCAATACGACTCGGACAAATCACCGGTGAGGTTTCCATTTGCACCAAGCTGGAAATTGCCGGCACGCAGCACTCGGTTGCTTACGGGTACGCCGACAGGCGTCTCGATTAAATATCCGCGATCCCCGCGGACCAGAACAGCGGTCGTCCCGTGTAGTGCCGAAGGGAGCTGGCCGAATGTGGTGTGCTCATCCGTCGGGTCAAAGAGCAGCAGGCGTCCCAATTCCGGATGATCGAGAGTCGCCGCCGGGCCTCTGACTTCACCTGCAGCCAGCGGCACGGCCGCGATCATGTGATTGAAATACAGTGGAGATGGAAACTCCTTCACCAGTCCACCGCCGTCGGCATCGATTAGAACCGGATACACCTCACGATTGAGAGCCTTCATCAAGCTGCGGAAGAGCGTGACTTTATCTTTACAATCGCCGTATTGATTACGGAACGTTTCTTCGGCGAAATGTGGTTGATAGCCGCCAATACCGATTTCGATGGCCGCATACCGAATTTTCTTTTGAACGAATTCGGCTAAAGCCTGCGTGGAACCTAGTTGGCGGGCCATCTCAGCCATCTGTGCCGAAGGAGTGAAGCGGTCCTGAATGAGCCGATTTGTCCATGCGGCAAAGTCATCCCAGGTACGCAGGATTTCGCCGCGAGTGTTGCGCAAATCACTGCTGCTCGGAAAGTATGTCACCACAAAAATCGCGCTAAGACTCGCTAATGGCGGCATTCCTTCTTCTCTTGGAATGGCGGCCAGATCCGTCAGTTCCCAGGCCCAATTGTTTCTGGCAATCTCGCGAGGCTGTACCTCAGCGTGCCGCAGAATACGATGTTGGAATTCCCAACCCGAGGGCAACTGTAGTTCGAAACGGGAACGCAGAATCGGATAGCGCCGCTGCAGCACCGAAAAGTCCTGAAGCACGTAGGGACGGTGACGGCGCTCATATTCGTAAGCAACCACGCTGCCCACTTCCACCTGCGGAATAAGAAGAATCAGCGACTTCGTGTCCTCGAAAAGAGCACCGCTTGCACCGGCCAATTGAGTCTCGAGCGCATCCTTTCGAGCGACTTCGTGGACCACGCCGCCCATTTTCAGGTTCCAGGCCTTCAGATCGGATATTTTCGTTTCACCATCGTAGGAAAGGCGTACCCAGGAAAGGTCCAGACCGTCGCGTGTCAGGATCTTGTATGCCAGGCGCCGGTAGGTCTTGATTTCGCCGCTATCAGTGACTGTGGTATGGGTCTCATCCAGCAGGCAAACCGCCGGAGTGTCGAAGCCATATGCCGGCAACCGAGTGTTCACCAGACCTTCGGCCCACGCCGGTGCGCTTGCCTCGGCGCATTGCGCGGTAATCGCCTGGAGCACGAGCCACAGAACGAAGGTGAGTAACAGTTTGCTCGTCCGCATGAATCACTCCTTTGAAGATTTGCGTAAAACCAGGTGTGTCTGGTTGCTCGTCCGAACTTGATCGTAGAACTGCTTCAACGGGACGTAGTCCCATGGTTCTATGCTGATGGCCTCTGTGGTCAGGCGGGAATGAAAGACAATCGCGTCCCCTTCTTTATTCGTTCCGGCTTCATATTGACCGATGGCTGCATTGCCAAGGTTGAAATTGTGCTGGCGGTATGCAGGAACGTGCTCCAGTTCGTAACCCGGCGGTAGAACAATGCGCACGTCCTGCAGCGTATGGCCGGACCGTCTGAGGTAAACCGGATGTTTGCGTTTCCAGTTCGGGAACGTCGGGACGTCATCGAAGAGGCGGGGTTGCACCACCAGACGCGTCTCCAGAACCTGCGCCATACTCGGCAGATCGAAGGTGTAGGAAATCGTGGCCTGGTCCGAAGCGTCGTCCATGCCATTCCAACTTATTTCGCGGATACGCGACGACGGATAGCTCTCCTTCAGTTCCTTTCGGAGTTCCAGTTCCCGCGCTTCTCTTGGCAGGTCAAAGAAATCATTGCGCCGGTCAATTGCTTCCTCGCCGGAATACGTTGTGACCAGACGCACTTGAGCAGAGCCGTCGGGTTGCAGCGTTAAATCAAACTGCCGCCGCCGCGTATTTTCCTCAGGCTTTCGGAGCTGGACAAAGACGTCAGGGACCTGGGCACCGAAGCGCACACCCTGTACACCTTGCTTTTGCCAGGCCACCCAGCCAAAAGGAGCGAATCGTGTTCCGGGGTCAAAGAGTTGCGAGCTTGTGGGCAGGTCTACAGCAACCAGCCAATCATCCACCTGGTCAATCCGCTGGATTGCCGGATCGTAAAACTGAGAATCGCGCGAAACAACGCCGACGATGTCGGCAGTCAACCCGGCTCCACGGCAAAGAGCGGCAAAAAGCATTGCTATCTCACCTGCCGTGCCATAGCTGAAGCGCCAGACATCCTGGGCAGACTTGCGCTCCTTGATGCTCTCCCGCTTGCGCTCCTGCTTTGTGTAACTCTCTTCATAGGAGAGATTCCGAATGCGTGCCTGAACGGCCATGTATAGCTTTCGCACCTTCGCATCAGCAGTATCGTTCGGAGAAGTGAGTTCCTTTGTAGCGGATGCCAGAGCATTGTCTTTACCGATGTACTCGTTGAAATAACGCTGCCACTCGTTTCGCGGGTCCGTTTGGAATCCCACCCATGGTCGTTGATAGAAAATGTGATATCGCGCCTTCAGGGTGGCTTCTGGAGGCATGTATGGCTCTTCTTCGAACGCAGGAAGATTCCGCAGCGTTACTCGCGAAATTCCCTTGTCATCAGATACCAGGTCATTGCCTGTCGACAGCGATCTCGAGAAGATGCGATGAACCCATCCTTGCAACATCGGCCGCAACTCCAACTGTGCTTCGCGAATGAAGAGGTTCTCCTGTATGACCCACGGGCCGGATTCCGGCAAGGCTGATTTGAACTTCATCGAGTAGCGGTATTCGATGATTGCGCCTGCTCTTACCTCGGGCAGTGTGAACGTCTTTGCCATGAGCCGCACCCCGCCTCGGCGGGCAAGTGTCTTTTCGTAGACAGCGCCCCGGAAGTTCAGGATGCTTCCGTCACTTTCCACGACGCGAGCAGAAATGGAATCGACTTCGGCTCGTTTCGGGATGTAAGGAATCTCGATGTCGCCGTATTGCCGGCCGCTATCTGTAAAGATCTTGATCCGGTAGTACGTTTCCGATGTGTGCCTGGCGTCGTCACGCGTTTCTTTCTTGAGCAAAATCATGGCGCTGGAGCCGGGCACAGCGGGATTGTCGGTAAGGGCAAGATCTTCCGGAAGGATTGGCAGCCAGGGGTTTTCATCCTGCGCCGCCACCATGCCAGCGTTCGCGCACACGAGAACCGCAACGACAACCAAACTGTAGGTCCAGCCGCTCTGCAGGTTCATCTTTGTCCCCCTGGGATCGGATGGTTTTGATGGTTCGCCCCAGTGTACTGGCAAGCACGCATGCGTCAGTAGGAAAGACTCCGAAAAAAACCGCAGACGCACGATTCTCTTCTTGGGCCTATGCGTTCGAAATGAGAGATTCGCCTTCACCATGACACAACGGTTCTGGTGCAGATGGCCGAGAGAATTCGGCGACAATGAAAGGATGGCGCATCGCAAAATCGAACCGAATCTCTTCGCCGGCCGTTGGTTCGAAGAACGATGGTGAACTCCTGAAACTCGGTATTAAGATCTCTCAGGCTTCCGTTGCGAAATACATAGTGCGGCCGCCGAAACCACCGTGCTAGACATGGAGGATGTTCCTCAACTGAAGGGGTTCGGAGCTACTGAGGGCAGGTTGGCGTCAGATCGTAGTCCAGATAGTAGTACGCCGACCAGCGCGGATCGCCTTCATACGCTTTCCCGGTCCACACGGCGAACTTGATGCCCTCGCGCGTCGAGCAGGAAGAAAACACTTCGTTCTTGCCGTCCTGATCGAAATCAATCTGGGCGATGCCATTCACCACAGTAGAGGTTGCTGGCGGCATCACAATTCCGAAACCCATATCTGACGGCGCGACGTCCGCGGCCCCAAGCGCGTAGAACGCAATCCCCGGTTTCGCATTTAGCTTGGCATTGGCCCACGTCACCTAGAAGATCCCGCTCTTGGTCTTTGGCATCATTGACTCCAACGCTGTGCCCGATTTTCACGGCAGGGTTTTGACGCGATGCTACCACGTTGATTGTCTTCTGTCTTAGACCGTATCCCGTAGTTTTTTGATGGTAGCAGTCCCATTCAAATGGACGCAGGATTTAGCTCAGGGGACTGCGCCAGAACTTCTGGACACAAATTCTTTCCAGTGCCATAGCAGCCGGTGGCAAAAGTCTCGATTTCGAAGTTGCCGTCAATCGGATGTTGAAGAGTGCCGTTCTGAGTGACGCTGAGTGTTGATGGAACTCGTGGCATCCAGGTACCTCCAGAGGCGATGCAGGATAATTAGAGTAATGAAGTAGGCGACCGCGATGTCCTGAAAGCCTCGCGGGTGCCTTTACCAACCGTCAGTCGCAACGCCAAACTCAGGTTGTAGCCAGCGACGTGGATGAAGACCCGCTTGAGAATGTGGTCGCGGCCTCGCAAGTGCACACGTCTCATTTCACCGGTCTCATAGCAGTGCGCAAATGGCTCGAAATCCGATACGGACGTGATCCGAGAGCGGTACGAAGCGGCGTATGGTGGGAATTCCGGTGGGAATTGCACCAAGAGTGGGCAGGAATCCTCGTGAGTCTAATAGCCCCGGAGGGAATCGAACCCCCGACCAACGGTTTAGGAATCGGGATTTCCTCTGGGGCTCTCAAGCGGATTCAATGACTTGAATTGTATTGGGCGTCCACTCGGCATTCGGATGAGCGGTGACGTTGAAATGGAGAATGCGTCTGCGGTCATGCGCGAGGACAATGAAGACGAACAGAACTTCAAACCAAACGGTGTGTACGGTGAAACAATCTATCGACGCGAGCTGACGCACGTGATTGTTGAGGAATGTTCGCCATGTTTGTGACGTCGGTTTTCGAGGCCGGACCATGTATTTAGCGACGGTGGCTTGTGAAACCTTGATGCCGAGTTTCAGAAGTTCGCTGTAGATTCGAGGTGCTCCCCAAAGCACGTTCATCCGGCTCATGGTTCGGATCAGATCGCGAGTTTCCTTCGAAACAAGAGGGCGTCCTATTCGGCCATGATGAATGTTCCAAGTCCAATACCAGCGGAAGCCCTGCCGGTGCCAGGCGATAACGGTAGCAGGTTTCACAATGAGCAGGGCGGAGCGCCAGCCGGACCACAGCCGTGAGAGCCAAACCCAGAACCATCGGTCGGCGCGACGGAGGATGACGCGCTTTGTCGGCTGGGGTTCGTTGGAGCACAATCAATTGATGTCGGAGGGCGACGATCTCGGCCTGCATCGCGGCTTGGCTTCGAATCCCGGCAAGAAGGGAACTGAGCGTCATTAATATAAGGTGGGCCATGGCCGGAAAAGGCTAACAGCGCGCACCTGCAACTTCAACAATTCAACTGACGACGAGGTTTTCAGTAACCAGTGTCTTTCGTTGCAGAATGATGATCTGATGTCGAAGGGCGAGAAACTCCAGTTGCAGGTCCGCGCTACTTTGAAAGTAAACGCGAAACGACGACACGAACGAACACAGGACTTCAAGCATGGCCGCAGAAGCCTAAACTGCACAGGCGGAAGTTCAATCATTTCAGGCGCGACGGGATTTTCAGTAGGGACAGTACTTCAATTCACGAACCCGGAACAGAAAACGGTCGCTCACGAGGTTTTCAGGAAGGTCAATCCTTATTAATGATGCCAGTTGAGTCAGGTTCAGATGATGCTGGAGGGATTCTTGTCCCTCCAGCAATAACGCATTAAGCGGAGAGGTGGTCGAGTTTGCCGGTGCTGTCGCCCAATTTGTCAACAGGCACCCCGGCAATCTCGAACATGCTCAAATAGAGGTTGGTGAGAGGCGTGCCCTTGGGATAACGGACGTGCCGCCCGCCTTTGATTTTCCCAATGCCGCTGCCAGCCAGGAGAATCGGCAAATCTTCATTGGTGTGCAGGTTGCCGTCCGCGATGCCCGAGCCGTACACGATCATGGAGTGATCGAGCAGCGTGCCGTCGCCATCGCGAGTGGAGCGGAATTTATCCAGGTAATAACCGAATATCCCGACATGATAGGCATTCAACTTAATGATCTTGGCGATCTGCCGAGGGTCGCCCCGATGATGTGACAACCCGTGATGGCCATCGGGGATGCCGATCTGTGGGTAACTGCGGTTGCTCAGTTCATGAGCCAGCATGAAGGTGATGACTCTTGTCATATCGGTCTGGAAGGCCAGCACCTGAAGGTCGATCATCAATTTAGCGTAGTCTTCATACGAGGCAGGGTAGCCGCCGGCCGGCCGCTCCAAAGTCGGCAATTCGCGGCTCGACTGTTCCTCGGCCAACTGGATACGCCGCTCCACATCGCGAAGGGCTTCCAGATACTCATTGACCTTGGCGCGGTCGCTGGCCGGGAGTGTACCTGTCAGGCTCGCTACCGTCTCGGTCAAGTCATCCAGCAGGCTTCGATTCTCCTTGATACGGGCCAGACGCGCTGCTCGATCCGTGGTCTCGCTGTCTCCGAATAGCCGTTCGAACACAGCCCTCGGTTTATCCTCCATCGGCATCGGAGTCGTGGGCGTCCGCCAGCTCAGCGTGTTCAAATAAGCGCAGCTAAAGCTCGGTTCACATACGCCGGCATTGAATGGGGGGTCCAGGGCCAGTTCCAAAGAAGCCAATTGCGTGTGCTTGCCGAGCTCCCTGGCGGCCTGTTGATCCGCGGAAATTCCCGCGCGAATATCAACCCCGTCCGTCGCTTTAGGATGGACACCGGTTAGATATGTCGCGCTGGCGCGGGTATGGTGCGCTCCTCCTTCGCCTGGCTGCGCCATGGATGTGCGATTGTCGAGTCCGCTCAGAACCAGGACGTGTTCGCGGAACGGCGCTAAGGGCTGCAACGTCGGCGACAAGTCATAACCAGCCCCTTCCGTCTCCGGCATCCATTTATTGCGGATGCTCCCGAACGGTACGTACACAAACGCAATGCGAGCCACGGGTTTGGTAACGGTTTCCGCTGGCCCCGCAAAAGCAGGAATCATGGAATCGAGCAGCGGCAGCGCCAGGGTTGCGCCGGCTCCACGTAAAAATGTCCGGCGGGGAATGGCTTTATTGAAGATCATCATGGTTCTCGCGTCCTCGTCATCTGAAATGGCTCGCTCTTGACGATTGCTTGTACTAGAGCGGGCCAGCGGTACTCGGGAGCCGTCTCCCGCCTGATCTTGCGCACGACCGGCTCATCGTAATATTCCACTCCGCGGCCCAGCGCATAGGTAAGAAGCTTCTCGATCACAGAAGTGGCAAACTGGTCCGGCTTGCTCATCAACACCCGCCGCAATTCGACCGGTCCCTTGAATTTCGTTCCTTCGGGTAACTGTCCGGAGTTGTCGATGGGGGTATTCGCCGTCCCTTCCGTTGTTCGCCACTGCCCTATGGCGTTAAAGTTTTCCAAAGCGAAACCGAGAGGATCCATGCGCATGTGGCAGGCGGCGCATGCTGGATTAGCTCTGTGCTCTTCCATCGATTCTCGCACCGGCTTAATTCTCCCGTCGTCTCCGCGATCCTTGAGCGGAGGAGCGTTTGGGGGAGGCGGCGGTGGCGGCGAAGCTAAAATGTTAGTCAGCAACCAAACGCCACGCAGGACGACCGAGGTTCTATTGGGGTATGAGGTCAACATCAGCACGCTACCCTGGCCCAGCAGCCCTCTTCGATTTTCATCCGCAAGCGTAACGCGCCGGAAACTGCTGCCATAAACGTTCGGAATGCCATAGTGCCGCGCCAGGCGCTCGTTCAGGAACGTGTAATTGGCGTCGAGCAAGTCCATCAATGGGTGGTTTTCCTCCAGCATGCTTTGCAGGAATAATTCCGTTTCTTGCGCGAACGCTTCCTTTAAGTTGATGTCGTAGTCGGGAAACTCTGAAATATCCGGTTGTATCTCACTCAATTTTCGGGTCTGCAGCCACTGCCCGGCAAAATTCGTGGCCAACGCCTGCGATCGCGGGTCTTGCAACATACGGCGGACTTGCTGGTCCAGGACGACTGGGTCTTTCAACCTGCCGCGCTCGGCCAATCCCAGAAGCTCATCGTCAGGAATGCTGCTCCACAGGAAGAATGACAGGCGGGAAGCCAACTCCAGGTCGCTGATCCGAAATACGGTACCGGGCGCCGCGTTGGGTGGATCCTTCTCCGTGCGGAACAAAAACTCCGGTCCGACCAGGAGGCGCTCGAGGGCCATTCGAATCCCCACTTCGAATCCGCCCTGCCTCTCGCCCGTCTTATAAAATTTCAGCAGATGCTGAAGGTCGTTCTCCGTAACGGGACGACGATAAGCCCGGTGCGCGAGCGAGGAAAGAAGCTTCTGTGCGCAGGAATCGGCATCGGTACCTGGGTTCAGCGAGGCCAGTTTGATGGCTGCGTTGCCGCTGCCCGCCTCGCCAGGCCTGCAAATAAATATCTTCTGGCGGCTGGGTGTTTCGCCCAGCGATTTTGCGTTGAACGGTCCGCGAATCGTGATGCTCTTTACCGCAGGTTCGGCATTCTTCCCGCCCCTGCGCAGCCGTCCGCGAATGACACCCTCGGGTGCGGTGTCGGCAGCAATCACGAATGCCACTCCGACAACATGGGGTCCGGCTTTTACCGGAACCCGCACCTCCAGGTTTGCGTCGGCGCCGCGGGTTTCGTATTCAACTTGCCTGGGATCGCCGCGGTCATATTCGTCGCCCTCATCGCCGGACTTCCCGAAGTGCTCACCCCCAACCGAAAACAACTTCAGCCGTTCTTTGTCCAATCGAATATCGAACTGGCGCTTCAAAGCAACACCGCGGATGGTGCCGCCGTCCCCATTGGTCGGACCGCCGTCTCGCAGCAGCCGGACTTTTATGATGTAGTCTCCGTCTGCCGGGAAGTGGTAGCGAATCGCTGTTCCACCGCGCGACCGGAGCGGCAGGTCTTCGCTCATACGCTCGGCCTGAATCAAATCCTCCGGCAACTCGAATACTTCGTCCACTGGACGCATGGCGGGATCGCCGATCGCCAGCCGACTCACCTTGCGAGCCGCAGTAAAATACTTTTCCAGCAACGTCGGCGAGATGGAGAGCACGTCTCCGATATTGTCAAAACCATATCCAGTGTCGTCGGAGGGCAGCAAAGACTCCGGATCAATTTCAACGGAGAGCAAATCGCGAATGGAATTGACGTACTCGGCACGATTCAGCCGATGCGCCGCCGGACGGCCCGGATTCAGCCGGGCAAACGCGGCCCGATCAATTGAGGTCTCCAGGTAGGCTGGGAAGTCGTCGTAGAAGGCTTTCTCCGGCCGCGGCATGCCGGGAAGAGGCATGGCGTTGCTACGCAGCTTGCGGATCACCTTCTCCCATATTTCCGCACCCCCCGGGGGATTCTCGACGTCGATTTTCTCCAGCGACAGGCCAGCGGTTTTTAGCTTGTCATTATGACAGGTGACACAGTAGCGATTGATGGTGGTTCGATATTGAACTGCCGGTGTGGTATTGGCAGCAGCGTTGGTGGCTGCCTGCGGCTGGCGCGCTGCGATCAGGGATGAGCTAATAGCGAATGAAATACCCGCCAATCCCAGGATCCTTCTCGAAATCACAGCCGCCCTCCCGCTAGCCAGACTCGGGTGCTTGTGTGGCCCCGTCAACCACAGGAAATTGCAGATATATCACAAAGAGCCACATTGTACCCAGTGGCGCAATGATTCGACAGAAAAATTGCAGGGATAGAGCTAATGTTCCATCCGGAGCGGCGAAACAGATACTCCACCGACGGATGAGCTTCCGGAGGCATCAGCCAACGGATCGCCACCCAATTTACGAATCAGCGCCGCAGTGCTCGGGTGCTGTTTCCGGTCGTGATCGTCTGACATCCAATTGGGATCTCCCTCGGCTATGGTCAGAGGAGTCTGTCCCATCTCGTCTTTCTGATCGAGCCTCGCGCCTTTCTGAACCAAATATTCAATGATGTCATTTGCGCCGATGTAAGCTGCTCCATGCATAGCCGTCCAGGCACAATCATGACTGACGGCATTCACGTCGAAGCCCATGTCCACGAGCATCTTCACGGCTTCCAGGGCGCCTTTGGCTTCATCCGGCAGGCGATCCTCAGCCAGACCCACGCCGGCGGCCGCCAGCAATGCGGTTACCCCGTCGTTGGTTGCGAGCTTGGGATCAGCGCCTTTGGCCAGTAGCGCGCGCATAGCGGCAACGTCACCACTGGCCGCTGCCAAAATGAACGGAGTGGTGCCGGCGATCCCTATTTTCAAAAAATCACTGGAATGCAGTTGATTGCGGCGCGTACCCCGGGTGATCCGGGCGTTCGGATTCGCTCCATGATCCAACAGAACGGTAACCAGTTTATCCATGTTGGAACGAAACAGGTAGGACAAGGAGATATCGCCGTAATGATCATCGCGCTGGCCGGCTTTTAAATAGGTGTAGCCCTTTTTTAATGCGTAGTGAAGCGGGGTCAAGCCGTCTCGGTCCGTAGCGTTGGGATTTGCCCCCTTCTCGACAAGGAAGATGCCGAAATCCTCGTGCCCACTATCAATCGCTATCAGCAGTGCATTGAGGCCGCCCGGAGCGCTTTCATTTAGCTCCGCTCCTCCTGCAATCAGCATACCCGCCGATTCGATATCGCCTCTGCGCGCCGCGAAGAGCAAAGGCGTAAATCCACCCTTCGACTTGGCGTGGATGTCCGCACCGTGCTCAATCAGCGCCTGGGCTACCCTGGGATGTGCTTCCGATAGCGCCCACATCAATGCAGTCTGGCCGCGGACCGGCTCGGCGACATTGGGATCAGCGCCGCGCGCGAGGAGCGCCCTCACCGCATCGGCATTGCCAGTTCGGGCGCAGCGCATCAGTATCGTCTCGCCCGTCCCCGGCAGTACGGCTTTAACGTCCGCCCCCGCTTTCACCAACCGCTCAACCATAGGAGCGCTGGCATTATTACAAGCCTCCCACAGAGGCGTAGCCCCATATTCCGTTATTGTGTTTACCTTCGCTCCTGCGGCGATAAGCAGATCGGCCGTTTCGATATCATTCCAGTGAGCGGCCCACGCTAAAGCGGTCGAACCATCCGCCTGTGCGGCATTCACATCGATCTTTTCCTTCAGTAACGCGCGCACCGCAGCTTTGTCTTTGTGCTCGACTGCATTCACCAACCGCAGATCAACGCCAGCCGCCATCAAACTTGCTGCCAGGAACAGAGGTGTTATGCAGCGAAACAATGTTTTGATTTTCATATTCGATTAATCGATCGTTTCGAAGTAACCAATTTTACCGGTGTAGCTACCTGCCCACCATACTCGATTCGGACGGCTTCGATCTACTTCGATCCTTTTCACAGCTTGATCCGCACTGGCGTGTGAAAATTCAACGAAGCTGCCGGCCCGGGGATCGTACCGGGCAATTCTATCTGTGAATGCTTCACTCACCCAGACCAGATTCCGGCTGGTATCCACGTCTACAGCATAGGGGCCGGAATCCCGCGTCGGCGGCGCGAATTCGGTGAAATGACCTGTGTGCGTGTCCAGTTTGATCAACTTTCCTATCTCCGAGGCGCCCATCCATAGATTGCCGTCCGCATCAGCCGCCATACCCCTCAGGTCAGCCCGTTCTTTTTCTTCCAATGGCAGGTAGTATTTCGTCAAACGTCCCGAAGCCGGATCCAGTTTCACAACCTCGCTGGTAATCTTTGATGAGTACCAAACGGAGCCATCGCCTGGAACCACCAAAGCAAGGGGCACCGAACCTTTGGGAATGGAATAGTCAACTACTCTGCGATTCATTAGATCCAATCTAAGTATCCGACTGGAGGTTAATCCCAATGCCCAGACATTCCCGTCAGAAAATCGCAGCCTCTGGATTCGAGCCCAACCTATATCTGGCGGTACCAGGAAACGGTATTCCGGTAAAAGATAGCTGTTGAATTCCCCGCCTTTCGGATTGTATTGAAGCATTCGTCCATTCGGCCCATCGTCAGCAAACCAAATCAGGCCGCGGGAATCAACCTCAACGGCATCCGTCTGCACTTTTCCACTCTTGCCGCCTGGCGGTGCAATGCGGGTATACGTCAGCGAATTTGGATCGAATCTTCCAATCATTCCTGTACCGCGCTCGCTCACCCAGGCTATACCTTGCGAATCAACGGCAATGTCACGAGGCTGCGCGCCGCTGGGAAGGGAAAATTCCATGGCTACATATTTCGCAGCCGCGCCTTTCAACAGCGTGGATGGCAGGTTTCTATTCGGATGCGCCGGACCTCCCGGCCGGAGGAGCCACTGCTTCATGACCAGAGGATTGGGAGGCGTATCTGGCCCAAAGCTCCTGGCAAGATATCCCAGCACCACCTCGCTATTCTCACTCGGTTGGTGATAGATCATCAGCTTGCGCAAATCAAACATGTCGTCGAGCATGCGGTCGTATACCTGCTGCCATTGTTCCCGCGTCTTGCGGGCGGAAACCACAGGAAGCAAGCTATGGCACGTAGCACACTGGTCGGCAGCCAGCTTTTTGCCGGGACCCTCCGGCATCAACTTCTCATAGTCTTCATCTGTCATCCGCTTCTCTCGGGGCGGAATCTGCAAGGCAACGTTCAAAGTAAGGTCCATTGTCCCTTGCTGAGTCCCGCTTACTTCTACTGGGCTGGACGGGTTACTTTGAGAGATACCCCCGAATGCTTGAACGATGTATTTGCCGGAAAGAAGCGTCGGTGTGCTATAGCGACCCTGCTGCTGGCTCACTACCATAAATGTAAGACCTGAATCCTGACTGCTCACTCTGACCAGTGCGCCAGTTACGGGTTCGCCCGCGCTGCTCTTTACGACGCCGGAGATCCCGGTGGTTTGCGCATTAAGCGATAAGGAGCCGCAAAGGATCGCTACAATCACAAACCAATCGCACAGGAACCGTTTATTATAGAATCCGTTGAACGGCCGCAGCATTATCGGCGCTCCCCTCAAAACGTTCAAATTCGGTATCACACACACCTTTGCAAACACCTTGATGATGCGCGTGAGATGACGGATGGTCAAACAAATTTCTAACCTTTCGTAGCTGGTCTATATGCGTTTCTTTAATGCACTTATTGTTGAAAGTATGGTGAGGGTCGGGTAGGATGCGAGGCTCTGTGCTGAAAAAATATCTGCTCTCTATATCCATGGGAGTCGTCGCGAGTGTTCTGATACTTTCTGCCTCCGGAGTTCGGCGGGGAACAGTTGTGGCGCAGACGATGCGCGAACCATCGCGAGCCATGGCGTCCAGGATGCTGATGGGCACAATACGTTCGACGAACGGGAAGCCCATGGAGGGTGTCACGGTATCGGCCCGCGAACTCCGCAAGACGTTCACTACGAGCGTATTCACCGACCAGCAGGGCAACTATTACTTCCCAAAGCTCGACCAGGGCCAATACCGCATTTGGGCCCAGGCCGCGGGCTATGAAGCAGGACGCGCAGAAGCCGCTCTTGACCCCGCCACAGAAACACGCCGCGATTTCACCCTGAAGCCGATTGCCGATTTCTCCGCTCAACTCAGCGGCGCTGAATGGCTGGAGGCGCTGCCCGAAGACACGGTCGCAAATCGCCGCATGAAAGAAATTTTCCGCCATGACTGCACCTACTGCCATCCGCCGAATTTCGTACTGCAAAACCAGTTCGACAGGAACGGCTGGTCGACGATTTTGAATCTCATGGAACGGATCACGCAGAACGGTGGAATGGAACGGGAACCGTTACCGCACGTTCATCCTTTCAAAGAAGAATTGATCGACTATCTCACCAGCGTGCGCAGCCCCTCAGCGCGTGCTTTGAAATTGAAGCCGCTACCCCGTCCTACGGGTGATGCAGCTCGAGCGGTTTTCACGGACTATGATCTCAACGAGTTCGCGCCTGGCGATGAACCGATCAATGGCAGCAACTGGTCGAAGGGCGCAGCGTCCTGGCGGGCCTTCCGTATCGGAGGAGCGCACGATGCCGGTGTGGATTTGATGGGCAATTCATGGCTATCTTCCTCCGGAGGAAATCCTAACTGGAGTTACGCGAAAATCGATTCGAAAACCGGCAAGGTGACGCTCTACAAGGCTCCCATGAAAAACGGCGCCATGCCGCGCACCTATGAGATCAACACGGCTCCTGATGGAATGATCTGGATGAATATGGGCGGCAGCATAGCCAGAGTGGATCCGAAAACGAACCAGTTGGATGTGTTCACCGTGGAGCCCGGTATGCGTCCGGTAGGAGATTACGTGGACATCGACGGCAAGGGGAAAATCTGGGGCGCAAGCAATCGCGGCGCGATTCGTTTTGATCCGGAAACTAACCGTTTTACGGAATATATTTCACCCAGCGCAGACAAACCTGGTTTCCGCGCCAATGGACTGGCGGCCGATGGCGAGGGCAACGGTTGGTGGGCTGAGATAGGACCGGGCGACATTTTGTCAAAATTCGGGGGCACAGATCTCAAGACGGGGAATATCCGGGAAGTGACCGTTCCTCCTCCGCCGGAAGAGAAGGCCGCCGCAACGGAAAAAGATCGGGAGGTGTATTTCCGAACGCCACACCGCCTCGCCGCCGATCATAGAGGTTCCACTCTCTGGGCCGCTGATCTATTCGGTGAAGAAATCCTCGGCTTCGATATTCCTACCCGGAAGACGACCTACTACAAGGTCCCAATCGCCTACGCTGGGGCGTACGACATCGCTATCGATAAACAGCACGTCCTTTGGATAATGCTGCGCAACGCGGATCGCGTCGCAAGATTCGATCCCACCTCGAAGAAATGGACGATTTATCAGTTGCCGGTTGTCGGAGCCGAGTGCCGGAACATTTACGTGGATGAGTACGGTGATTCAGGAGAAGTATGGATGGCATCGTGGCGGACGGCTAAAGCCATCCGCATGCAACCCCGAACCGAACAGCAATTGGCAGCGGTACGCAATAAAAAATAGACCCAATCAAGCACGACTTAAGGATTCGCCCATCGAATCGCCATCATCGCGACCCGTGGTGCCGGGAGGGATACGAATGACCAGACTTCGCTGCATCTTTTCAGCAACAGTTCTCGTTGCTGTCCTGCTGTTTGGCCTCTATCGCATCGCGCCGTCCGCGCAAGCTCAGCAGCCCGCCGCGCTGGTCATCGAAGGCGGCACGCTCATCGACGGCAATGGCGGCGCGCCCATTGCAGATTCCGTCATCGTCGTTCAGGGCAATCGCATCACCAGCGTCTCCCGCCGTGGACAGGGCGCCGCGCCTCCCGCGAACGCTCGCGTCATCAACGCCGGCGGAAAATACGTCCTTCCCGGACTCTTCGATTCGCAGCTCTCATACGCCTGGTATTTCGGCGAAGTGCTGATCTATCACGGCATCACGTCCACAATTGACGTCGGCACCAGCGGCGAAATGGCCGTGCCATATCGCGACGCGGCCATTCACGGTAAATTCCTGGCCCCGCGCGCTTTCACAAGCATTTCGCGCCTCAATTTCGAATACGACGCCGGGGAAACTGGCCTCGAAAGTCCGTTCACGTCCTCGCGCGTTCCCACCACGCCGCAGGAAGCCCGCGACCTCGTGAAGGCGTACATCGCCGGTGGCGCCGACTACATCATCTTCGACGACGGCGGTCTGCCGATGGATATCATCCGCGCCGGTTTCGACGAAGCCGCCAAGGCCGGCAAGCCCGTGTTCACGCGCGCCTACGGCCCTACGATGTATCCCCGGGAAGCCGCCATGCTCGGCTCCGGTAGCCTGCCCCATTCCGCTGGCATCGGCCTCGCCGTCGCAAAAGATCCCTCCAAGTGGCGCCCTGGCCGAGACGACCGCAACGAGCTCGACCGTTACGCCGAAATGGACGACGCCAAAGCCAAAGATCTGATCGCTCTGCTCGTCGAGCACCAGGTCGCGCTCGTGCCCACTTTCATCATCAACTTCCCGGGCTACCCCACGAATTGGACGCGCTTCGAAACCGAAGCTCATCAGCTTTTCACCGACAAGAATCTCCTCGCGTACTACCCGCAAAGCGCCATCGACTCCGTCTATCGCCGTTTCACTAACATCGATCAGGGCGCCGTGCGCGAGCGACGCATCAAGGGCTACCAGAACGCCAGCCGCTTCCACAAAATGTTCGTGGACGCTGGCGGCCGCCTCGTCGTCTCCGGCAATCAAAACAGCACCAAAGCGCCCGGCGTAGACATGTGGCAGGAAATGCAAGTCATGGCCACCGACGTAGGGCTCACACCGATGCAGGTCATTCAGGGCTCCACCAAGTGGCCCGCCGAAATGATTCACAAGCAGGACCAGCTCGGCACCGTCGAAGCCGGCAAGCTTGCCGACGTAATCATCCTCGCGCAAAACCCGCTGCAGGACATTCGCAACATCACCACGCTCGAAACTGTGGTCTACGACGGCAAGGTCATTGACCGCACTTGCCACGCCAATTACCGCGTGCCCTTCGAAGTCGGCGCCGGCAACTTCACGCCCACCGTCGCGGCGTTGCCTTGGTACAAAGCTCTGAAAGCAAGTGGCCGCGGCGGTGGTGGAGTTGGCGGCCCCGGTGGTCAGGCCGCCGCGCCCGCTGTGTCCGATCCAGCCAATTCGCCGCAGCCTGCCATCGAAAGCATCACTCCGTTCATCGTTGCCCCAGAAAACGGCAACGTCACCGTCACGCTCAAAGGCATCAACTTCGTGAAGCGCTCCACGGTAACGTTCAAGGGCAAGCTTGTGCCCAGCCAGACCGTCAGCGCGACCGAGATCCGCGTCACGCTCGATCCCGCGGCGTTAGCCACCGCAGGCCGTTTCGATCTCGTGGTGAAAAATCCTGATCCGATTGATCCCTTCTACAAGGAAGGCATGTGGGGCAACGGCACTGCCAACGCCGCTCACCTCACCGTCAATTACAAATACTGACGCGGCGCCTGGCATCGTCATTCCGAGGAGTCCGCTGAAGCGGACAACGAGGGGTGAATTCGCCAGCAATTCACCGATTTGAGGCTGCAATCCCGTCCCGAAAAAATCGGCGGACGCGACGTGTATGTCGTTTCCGGCCGTTCCCAAGGTTCGACCGCAGTTCGCCTTTTACTTAGACAGGCGATCGGGTATGCTTTCACGTTTAACCTACGACACCGATACGGTTTTCGGTCATGCACGGAGTGTTACGGGGGCGTCCTTAAGAGGCGCAAAGGGTGAAAGTAAGGCATCAGGGGTCTAAAAATGATGAGGTTTTGTTCAGGGGTAAAGATTATAGCGGCATTCGCGGTTCTGGTGCTGTTGAGTTCCACGATTCTATTCGGCCAGGGCGTGACAGGATCCATCCTGGGACGGGTCACGGATACAACGGGCGCCGTGATTGCCGGCGCTATGATTCAGGTTCAGAACGCCGAGACCGGTTTGTCGCAAACGGCGCAGAGCGATGAGGAAGGGCGGTATCTGATTCGAAATTTGCCTCCGGGAGCCTATGACGTAACTGTCACTCAGTTGGGATTTCAGACGCAGGTGCAGCGCAGGATTGCTTTAACGGTTGCGAGTGAAGTCACCGTAAACGCCGAACTCGCTGTCGGGAATGTGGCAGAGCGCGTCGAAGTAACCGCCGCGCCGGCAGCGATTGAAACCACGAACGCGACGATCTCCGGTCTCGTCACTCAGGATCAAATGAGAGATCTGCCCCTCAACGGCAGAAGCCTGGATCAACTGGTGTTGTTGAACCCAGGGGTTTTCGTAAGCCGCTACACGCAGAACGTTTCCACGCTGGGGCGCGGAATGCGCATTTCCGTGAATGGAGGCCGGCAGGATGCAAACGTTTATCTCATTGATGGCGCCGTGACCAACGATCACGCTGCAAACGGCCCTAACAGCGCGGGTGGCGCCGCTCTCGGAGTAGAGGGAATCCTCGAATATCGCGTATTAACCCACAATTTCAGCGCCGAGTACGGCCGCAATTCCGGCGGCGTCGTCAGTATGGTCACGCGCTCGGGCACCAATGCCTTCCATGGCAGCGCTTACGAATTTCTCCGCAACAAAGTGTTTGACGCGCGTAATTTCTATAATCAAGACGAACTGCCGCCGTTCCAGCGCAATCAGTTCGGCGCCGCTTTTGGCGGTCCGATCAAGAAGGATCGCATGTTTTTCTTCGTGAATTACGAGGGATTGCGGCAGCGTCAGGGACGAACGTTTGTCTCGACGGTGCCGGATGCCAATGCGCGAAATGGCCTCGTGCCTTGCACGGCGGCTCCCACTGCCCCTTGCAACACAAGCACGAATCTGGCGTCTCCGCCCCTTAACCCCGCCTCTCTTCCCTACCTCCGCCTGTACCCGGTGGCGAACGGGCGCGTGTTTGGAGATGGAACGGCGCAGGCCTTCATCGACCTCTCCGTGCCTACAAATGAAGATTACAGAATGGGCCGTGTAGACTACCGCATTTCCGACAAAGATAATTTCTACATACGGTACATCGCTTCCACCGGAACGTCGTCGTTCCCGCGTCCCGGTGCCATTACCGCGGATCTCGAAGGGGGCGGCTACCACTTCGCTTCTTTGAGCGAAGCTCACATCTTTTCGCCGAATTCCGTGAATGACTTCCGGTTCGCGTTCAACCGGACCGATCCGTCGGTAACCAGCGTGCCCATCGGAAACTGGGACCCCAAAGCCCTCGGATTTGTCGCAGGCCTCCCGTTCGGAGGCATTACCTACAGCTCCGGAAATCAGGGCGGCGGCGGCGGCTCCGGCGCCTCCCAGCAGTTGAGTGGAGTCGAATTGCGCGCGCCGGACCGGCGGTTCACGCAGAACATCTACCAGGTGGATGAGGCGCTCAGCTATAACAGGGGCGCGCACGCGCTTAAATTTGGCGCTCACTATGAACGCATCCAGTTGAATTTCCCGTCCGGCACCGCTGGCGGAACCTATCAGTTTCAGGGTCTCCTGCAACTGATCGCGGGAACGCCTCAGCGCTTTACGTTTTCACCTCAATTGTTCACGCCGGCCTGGCGGCGCAATTTGTTCGCCTGGTACATTCAGGACGATTTCCGCGTTTCGCCCCGGCTCACGATAAATCTCGGGTTGCGCCATGAATTCCTGGACACCCCCGTCGAGATTAATGGGCGATCAGGCAACTTGATTGACGCGAGGGATACGGCAATCACGCCGGGCCCCCCGTTTATCTCTTCGAAGAAGAATTTCTCTCCTCGCGTGGGATTAGCCTGGGATCCCACCGGAAGCGGCAAGACCTCGATTCGCGCGGGCGCCGGAATCTACTATAACTTCGTCGACGGCCGGACCTGGTACATGGGCTCGGGAACGACACAGGGCGCGCTGTTTTCGAACAGCATCAACATCGGTTCGGCTACCGCTCCTCCGCCGTGGCCTCGCATCGATCCCAAAGCCTTCGCCAACGCTCCCAGGTCGACCTATAGCTTTGGCTTCAACAACCTTTTGAAAGAGCCAACGGTGATTCACTACAACTTTGACATTCAGCAGGAACTGCCCTCGGCTATGACGCTGGGCGTTGGATACATCGGAACCAGAGGCTACCGGATGGGCCGCTTGGTCGCCGAAAACGTCCGGATTCCTTCCACCTTGCCGGATGGGAGGCTGTTGTTCCCAGCCACTGGACCGGTCGTGAATCCCAATTTTCAGGACATCAGTGGTCTCTACACCGATGCTCACTCTTCCTATAACGGACTGCAAACGTCGCTCCAGAAGCGTTTGAGCGCCGGGTTGACCTTCACCATCAACTATACCTGGAGCAAGGCGATGTCGGATGCCGACGAGGTTGGCAATGCGCAGTCAAACGGCGTCGCGCCGACTACGCTGGACCGCACGAATTTGCGCCGCGATTGGAGCCTCTCCACGTTTGACCAGCGTCACACGCTGGTGCTTAACGGGCGGTATCAATTCCCATGGGACAGCAAGCTGAAGAGCGGACTCGCCAAGGGCTTCTTGGGCGGCTGGTTCATCAACGGCATTTTCAACGCCAGCTCCGGGCAGCCGTTCAATATCAATACCGGTTTCAACAACTCGCGAAATAATGACCCTCTGCAATCCGACCGCCCCGATCTGGCTCCCGGGTTCAGCAATAACCCGACAAGCGGAGTCACTGCGGGTTGCCCCGGTGTCGCCGCGGGGCAGAAGCTGGGGACTCCTGACCTATGGTTCGATCCCTGCGCCTTTGTATTGCAAACACCGGGAACCTTCGGGAACCTGGGACGCAACACCGTGATCGCGCCTGGATTCCAGGAGTTCAACTTCACGCTCGCCAAGAACACGGTTCTTCGAGAAGGCACGACCCTCGAATTCCGTGCCGAGGTCTTCAACGTGCTCAATCACGCGAACTTCACGCTGCCTGCCCGCACCGTGTACTCCAATGCGACTACCCGCACGGGGGGCGCGGGCGTGATCGGTTCAACCCAGGGCAACAACCGGCAGATCCAGTTCGGATTGAAACTGAATTTCTGAACGGGTCCAGCATCGTTTGATCAATCGAATGCCGGGCAGAATCGGCGGGCTGGAACGGCAAAGCTCTAGGCCGGATCGTAAAAAATAGTACTTACCAGACTTCCAATTTCACTATCTTCGAAGGCGGCCGATAGGCCGGTATCCATACGGTCGGCCGAGCGGCGTACCGGTCTACTTTGATATCGCGGCTTTCATACGGCGCGGGCATCACGAACTCCGTGGCCGTTTCCGTCTTCATATCGAAACGGAAGATACGGCTGCTGTTGAGGTCAGTGGTCCAGACGAGTTGGTGTTTCTCATCTACCGAAGCGGAATAAGGAGCAAGGAACGGCGCGCCGAACGGTTTGACGTCCGGCAGGAGGGGGAACTCGCGGATTTGTCGGGTATTGGCATCGAAGCTGGCGAGCCGCCCCGCCCAGTAGAGCGCTGTCCAGTAGCGGTCTTTCGCGTCGAACTCCCCGCGCCTGGGCCCTGAACCTTGTGTTGGCAAAGGATATTCGTCGAACCTTTCTGTTCTGGGATCGAAGATGCCGATCTTCGCTGTGCGCCACCCGTTGTAGGAGAATCGGCCTTGCGAGTCCACGTCTACATCGTAGCCTCCGGCATTCGGCGGGGCGGGCCAACTCTTCACTTCCCCGGTCCTGGGATTCAGTCGGTTCAAACTGCGGCCTACATACCAGACGTTCCCAGCGGAATCGACCCCGAACATCACGCTGCCGGAGGGCCAGATTTTGAATTCTTCTGTTTTGGGATTGAAAATGACGGTTCCACCGCTGATGCCGAAAACGATGTTTCCGTCCGGCAGAAACGCGATCTTGTGTGACCCTCCTCCCGGATTTCCTGCCCGGCCGTCGCCTGGGCGAGTTGGATCATCCGCGCTATCCCTCCCCATTCGACCGGTAACGATGAACGGGATTTCCCTGATCTCCCCCGTCTTTCGGTTCAACCTTCCAAGCACGTTCGTGAAGTGATCGGTGTACCAAACGTACTCGCCGTCGGGATCAATCAACACATCGTGGGGCCAGGAGAAGCGGCGATCTCCACGAGTGATCATCAGGTCGTGATGACCGCCTCTCGGAACATCGTACTCGGTGACGACAATCCGGGCCGAGGCTTCACCGGACGGCCGCGGCCGAGGCGTAAACGGGATATCCGCCGAGGAGCCGGGGCCGCGAATCGACGCCAGGTAATCCGCCATCGGCTCGATGTACTTCTTCTGATCAAAAGCCCTGGTTGACGGCGGATCTTCAGAGGCGCGTCCCGCTCCTGCCATGCGACGGACGACTTGCAGCCAGCCTTCGCGTGTTCCGGCCGTGTGCAGGGCAAATTGTAACGAGTGACATTGGCTACATTGCGTCAGCAAAAACTTTTGCTCTTCCGTCCCAGGCATGGCCATGGCGATCTCCGATGCCGTGGCGTCATTAATCGTAGGCTGACGCGGTTGCAATGTGAGGTCGAGGTGGGTGGTTTTACCGGCTGAGAGCGTAACCCCATCTCGCGTGAGCGGCATGAAATCCGGGAGTTGAATGGCGACGGTGTAGGCTCCCGGAACCAAAGCGGACCACTCAGGAAAGGAGTATTCGCCCTTCGCGTTGGTGTAGACGCTGACCGTGACGTTACTCTTTTCCCGATGGGCCCGGATCGGAATCCCCGAGACCGGGCTTCCAGCCGAACTAGTTACGCGCCCGGCAAGAAGGACAGTATCCGCTGCATAGCTCCAAACACTCCATGAGAACGCGACAGCTAGCGCGAGAGTGGCTGCAAGAGCTGCCAGGCCACGCGGCACGGAAATTTTCGAATTTACTTTCATCATCACGTAAATCCTCTGTCCGCGCTGAGGGCGGATGAGTCGCACATTCATAGTTTCCACTGTAGCGGCGGTCTATGACCGCCGCTACAGCAAAACCGTTTTCGATCCGGTGAAACTGACCCACTACCGATTGCCCGGCCAGATTGCATTCCTGGCCGTATTAAAAACTGGTTCGTGCGGCAAACTGAAACGCCCGCGGGCCTTCGGATCCGAACTGATTGCCCAATCTAGCGCCCGGCTGACCGAATCCGCTGGTGTAAACGTTCCCTGCCGCCGCGAGGTAGTTCAAATTGGCAATATTGAAGAGGTTGAAAGCTTCCGCTATTAAACTCACCTGAAATCTTTCCCGGATGCTGATCCGTTTGGTTATGCGCATATCCTGGGTGATGATTGTGTCGCCGGTGCGGAAACCAGCTGGTAAATTGATCGGCTGAATGACTGTTCCACGAGCATCTCGTTTACCGGCGTATGTCAGGTTAAAATTCGCTGCCGCCTTGCGGATATCCTCCGCCGAGGTACTCATATTCACGCTGTTCAAGGGAATGCCGGGCACCAGATCATTGGCAGTTCCGTCTCCGTTCAAATCGATCCCATTGAGAAACACGTTGAACGGCGCTTTACTTTGCGCTTCGCTCAGCAACGCAAGCTGGAACCCCCACGGCAGGTCCACCGTAGCCGTAACGTTCAACAAGTGCCTGCGGTTTGCGGCGTCATAGCTGTAGTTGGTCTTAATATTGTCATAATCGATCAAAGTCCCCGCCGTCGTTTTGTAGCTGGAAAGAGTGTATGCCGCACTGAGCTGGTATCGCGGGCTCATGCGTTTCTTCACGGCGAGCAGAAGACCCCGATAATTGGCTTTCCCGGAATTTTTCACCACGTTGACCGCGCCCCAATCGCGCAGGACGGGTCCGCCTAAACTTGCCGGGCGAAACTGCCGATTGGCATCGAGAATGTAGGGCGTGTGGTTTGAAACGTTGTAGATGAACGTCCCGTCGGCCAACCAGTCATTGCCGAACTGGTGCTGCGCGCCAACCATGCTCTGCAAGGAATACGTCTTATACGCATCCGGATCGGCAATCGCGTTGGTGGTGCCCTTGAAATAATCGAGATTGGTCACCGAAAAGTCCTGATTGGTCCCGGTGAAGATGGTTCGCTCCAACTGCGAACGGATGGGTGTGACATAGTTGACGAAATCCGAAAGGCGGAAAATCCCGTCCGCTGCATTAGCCGCCGCAGAACCGAATGACAGAGTGCCTGTGCCGGTTTTAGGGTTCGTAATGGCTGTGCCGGGGATCGACACATATCCGTTTCCGACTGGCGCCAGAAGCGCCCGCTCCGTGAGCACGTTATTTTCGCCGGACGCCGCCGTCGCGTAGTAGACGCCGAAGCCGCCTCTGAACACGGTTTTCCCTCCGCCGAAAGGATCCCAGGCAAAGCCCACCGATGGCGAGAAGCGATCCTTCCGATCGTCCGGCGGCGTCACCTTACCCTTATCGAAGAAGCGCGCCACGGACTGCGGTCGCGGCATATCGCGGTTAGGAGCGGTGACCGAATCGTAAGTCCAGCCCAAAGACCAGTTCATCGTCAGTCGCGGCGTGGCTTTCAAGCTGTCGCCCAGATACAGATAAACTTGCGGGCTCCACAGAATGTCATGCCCAGGGGCTTTATAAGTGAACGGATATGTGACCACTTTTCCGACGGGCACGATCACGGACGATATCGGAAGCTGCAACAGATCGCCAAGGGTGGTGTAACTGGCGGGAACGGGTATGCCTGCCTGGCGCGCCTGGGTTGGGTTGAAAAGCGTGGCGCGATAGGGATCATTAGCAGGCTGTGCCTCCCAGTAACGAACCGGAGTGTATGCGATGCCGAATTTCCAGGTGTTTTTACTCCGCATATAGGTGAAGTTGCTGACGACCTGCGGTTGGACGGCCAAACCGTTCTGACCCACATTCTGTTCGCTTCCAAAAATGAGGTTGGTGCCGGAGACAGTTGTGGAGCCGATGCGCGGCAAGGCGGGAGCGAATTGTTGCGCTTCCTGAATCGCCTCGGGAGCGCCGCGGCGAACGATATTCCACCGCGTCAACCCGACGCGCAAATCGCCGACCAGCGCAGGCGACCAAACGGAGGTCCACGCTGCCACAGCGTTATACGTATGGTTGTCTCTAAAGACGTCCTGAGAGACCCAGGTCGCGGGCGAATTGGAGTTCCCCGACGTTCTGGTCGTTAATGAATCGCGTGAGAACCGCGCGAAGAAGCTGTGTTTGTCCGTGGCGCGCCAATCCAGGCGGTAATTCTGCAGGAGTCTCTTACGCGGGTAACTTGCAATGCGATTGAAGGCCGCCAGGTCCGAACTGTTGGTGTCAAACGTGGCCGACGCGACCTGCTTGGAAACGTCAATGGATGCCAGCCAGAAGAGCCGCTCTTTCTTGATCGGGCCGCTTAGAATGCCCCCGATCTGCCGTCGCCACAGCGGCGGATTTTGTTGCGTCTCGTTGAAACTCGCAATCGCAGGATCATTGTTCGGATTCGGTTTTAAGACCGGCCGGGAAAGGCCCGGGAATGCGGCATATTCGCTATCGCGGAAGAACCCGAAAAAATTACCGTGAAGTGTGTTCGTCCCGGATCGCGTGATGATGTTGATTGCTCCTCCTGAACTGATACCGATAGATGGATCGTTATTGTTGATGCTGACCTGAAACTCCTGCACCGCCTCATTGGCGAAGTTCATGGCAATTCCGCCGCCACCCTTCACCTCCGTGACGCTGATGCCGTCCACTGTGTAACGCGTCGCACCCGGGTTATTGCCGGCAACCGAGATTTGGTTATCCGCATTGCGGTTGGAGACGGTTGTTACCTTAACTCCCGGAACAAGCTTGGCCATTTCATACGCACTGCGCCCGTTTAAGGGGAGGTTCGAAATCTGGGCTTGATCTACGATGGCGTCAACTTTGCTGTCCACCAGGTTGATTGCCGACGCTTCGGCAGTCACACTTACGGTCTGCGCGACTTCGCCGACCTCCATGGAGAAGTCTACGGTGACGCCGCGTCCGGCGTTGACCGTGGCGCGCTTCACCGTCTTTTTGAACCCGGCTATCTCCGCCGTGACCTCATAATCGCTAGGCAGCAATGAACTGAATACAAACGCTCCCGCTTCATTCGTGGTGGAAGAGCGCTCCAAACCTGTCGCCGTGTTGGTGAGCTTCACAGTGACGCCGGGTATGCGCGCCGACGAAGCATCCGTGACCGAACCCACTATGCTGCCGGTCGCCTGTCCAAAGGCGGCCGACGCTGCCGACGCCAACACGAGTAATACCCAAACCAACGATTTCAATGAAGCAACCAGCGTTTTCCCCGAACCCATAACGGACCTCCCAGGCAGCAGTTTGGATTGGCTTACCAGACTTCCACTCTCACAACCTTCGACGGCGGACGGTATGCAGGGAACCATACTGTTTGTCTGTCCGCATGGTTATCCGCTTTAATATCGCGCGCTTCAAACGGCAGGGGCATGTAGTACTCGGTCGTCTTCTCCGTTTTGATATCGAAGCGATAGAGGCGGCTGCTGTTGAAGTCCGTCGTCCACGCCAATTGATGTTTGTTGTCAACCGAGACGCGGTAAGGAGCGAGGTAGGGCGCGCCGTAAGGCTTAACATCTGGAATCAGGGGAAATTCTTTGATCTGGCCGTTGTTGGGGTCAAAGACAGCGATTCTCCCCGCCCAGTACAGTGATGTCCAATAACGGTCTTTAGAGTCTATATCGCCGCGACGGGGGCCGGAGCCTGGAGTTGGTGTTGGGTACTCGGTGAACTTCTCAGTTCTGGGATCGAATACTCCGATGAAGCTGCTGCGCCAGCCGCCATAGATCAGGCGATCTTTGGAATCCGCTTCGTAGTCGTATCCGGGCACGTTGGGAGAATCGCCATAATTTTTCACATCGCCTGTCTTTGGGTCCAGGCGATATAACGTGCGGCCTTTGAAGTACGATATCGCGCCAGTCGGGCCGACTCCGATGAAGGTGGAGCCTGGGAAATACGTGAACGTTTCCGTTTTGGCGTCGAAGCGCATGGATTTTCCGCCGCCGCCGCCTTTGCTCACCCAAATATTTCCCTCGGGATCAAAGGCAATGTCGTGGCCCCCGATGCCAGGGTAATCATCCCAGGGATTCCTGGTTTGACGGACCCAGCCGCCTTGCGGCGCGGATTCGTAATCGAATTCCTTCACTTCTCCCGTCTTTATGTCAACTCTCCCCAGCACCGGAGCGGCCTGATCGATATACCAGACATACTTGCCGTTCGGGTCGGGAAGCACATCGTGCGGCCAGGCGAAAGCTCGATTGCCTCGGATCAGCTGCAGGTCTCGGGTGCTTCCGCCGCGGGGAATCGCATATTCCGTTACTACAGCGCGGGTGGACGCGTCATCCGTAGGCCGCGGGCGAAGCTTGAATGGAAGATCATCGGAAGAGCCCGGACCCCTGATCGAGGTCAGATAATCGGTCATCGGTTCTATGTAGCGCTTCTGCTGAAAGCTTCTCGATGAAGGCGGGTCTTCCGCTCCACGTGCTGCTCCGGCCATCAATTTCACGATCGTAAGCCACCCTGCTCGGTTCCTCGCCTTTGATAAAGCGTGCTGCAATGAGTGGCACTGACTGCACTGCGTCAGCAAGTGCTTCTGCTCCTCGGTTCCGGGCATCGCCATTGCGATTTCAGAGGCGGTCGCCTCCGTGTGTGACGGCTGCCTGGGTTGCAGCACGAAGTTTACACGGGCGGTCTTGCCTGAATTCAGCACTACTGCATCCCGCTGAACCCGTTCGTAGTCAGGAAGAACGATCGCGACGGAATATGTTCCGGCCGAAACATTTGACCAGGCGGGAAAAGAGTGTTCACCGCGCCCGTTACTGAATATCGTCACAATGATGTTGCTGTTTTCCCTCTGGGCTCTAACCGGAATGCCCGCCAATGCCGCACCCGCCGATGAAGTCACCCGGCCCGCCAGCAATATGGCGTCGGCAGCCTCACTTGCAAGGCAGCAAAGGCAAGTTAGGATGGATATCAATGCGATCCGTGCAAATGCGACACTGTACCTGTACGGCGGTTGTCCAGTCGGCTTCATTCAGATATCCCTTTCGCGGATTAGAAGTTGACTCTTGCGGCGAACTGAAAAGCGCGAGGTCCCTCCGAACCGAACAGGTAGCCCAGACGGCCATTGGGCTGTCCAAAACCGGTACTGTACACGTTGCCAGCCGACGCCGCGTAGGCCAGGTTGGCGATATTGAATAGATTGAAGACCTCAGCTATCAGACTGACTTTGAAATGTTCCTTGATATCGATTGTCTTGGTGAGCCGCATATCCTGCGTAATGCTGGTGTCGCCAGTATTCCACTGAGCCGGCAGGACGATCTCACGAATGACTGTACCCCGCGCATCGCGTTTCCCCTCATATGAGGTATTGAAAGCGGCGACTGCCTTGATAGTGTCTTCCTTCGAATTGTTGGCGTTGACGCCGTTCGGCGTCAGCCCCGGCAGAACGTCGTTGGCCGTCCCGTCACCATTCAAATCGATTCCGTTCAGGAAAACGTTCAGCGGCGGCTTGCTCTGGAAGTTGCTGATGAAGGCCACCTGGAATCCCCAGGGCAGGTCCGCTGTGAAATGCGCATTCAGCAAGTGACGGAACGAGAACGGGTCGTACCCGACATTATTTCTCCAATTGTCGTAATCAACAAAGGTTGTGGTTCGGTTAGATGACCAGGTGTAGGACAGGCCCGCCTGGTAATGGTGCGAGAGCCGCTTCCTCATAGAGACGAACAGCGCTTTATAAACCGCTTTGCCGTTCGCTTTCAGAACGGAGATATTGCCGAACGCAGGCAGAATCGGTCCGCCGTTGCTCGCGGGGCGGAACTGCCGGTTCAGATCATAGGTAATGGGTGTGTGGTTCGTCACGTTATAAAGCGTGGTCGCATCCACCAGCCAATCCGCGCCGAATTGACGCTGGACACCTGCCATCGCCTGCAACGAATATTGATTCTTGTTGTTTGGATCATACATAGCCGTCGACGATCCTTTGAAGAAATCAAAGTTCGTGACGGAGAAGTCCTGGTTGGTTCCGTTGAAAATCGTGGACTGCAATTGGTCCCGGATCTGAGCGACATAGCTCAGGAAATCCGACATGCGGAAAATCCCCGCATTGGCATTAGCCGTAGCGGAGCCGAAAGAGAGGGAGCCGCGGCCGGTTTTTGGATTAGTAAGAGAATTAGCGGGAACCGAGATATACCCATTCCCGAGCGGAGCGATTAAAGACCGTTCCCGCTGGCCTGCAGCAGCATTGCCGGTCGCCCAGTAAAGTCCATAGCCGCCGCGGATGACCGTCTTGCCCGTGCCTTTGGGATCCCATGCGAACCCAAACGTGGGCGCAAACTGGTCCTTCTTGATTCCCTTCGGTTTCACATTGCCGTTGGCCAGGAGAGGAGCCATCGAACTCGGTCTTGGCAAGTCCCAGTTGGGAGTCGCCAGCGGATCATACATGTAGGACAACGAGAAATTCATCGTCAAGCGCGGTGTAGCCTTCAAGGTGTCCCCTACATAGGCGTAGAGCTGTTGGTTCCACGTTAAATCTTGTCCTTTGGCGAACACTTCCGGGAAATGCTTGAATCTGGGGCTCTGAACAGCAACACGGATATCGGCAAGCGGAAGCTGCAACAGATCCCCGATGGTCGTGAAGGTCGCGGGAATGGGAATGCCCGCCTGTCGAGCCTGGGTCGGATTGAACACCGTGCCGCTGAACGGGTTATCGAAGTCCTGCCGCATCCAGAAATAAACCGGACTGTAGTTGGCGCCGAATTTCCAGGTATTTCTTCCGTGCAAGTAGGTGAAATTAGAAACCAACTGAGGCTGGGTTCCCGAAATGTTTCTGGGCTGTCCCTGTTCGCTGCCGAATTGCAGGTTCACACCCGAAACAACCACTTGCCCCATGCGAGGCAGTGAAGGCACGTAAAGTTTTGCCTCTTCCTCGGATTCCTTCACGCCATAGCCGACATCGGGGATCTTCGATAAACCGAACCGGAAATCACTGACCAGTGTCGGCGACCACACGGCCGTCCACGCCAACACCTCGCTCTGCGTCGCCTGGTTCCGGTATACGTCATTCGAACCGTATGCAGAAATCATGGTGGAAAGGCCCGGCGTCCTGGTGTAGAACGAGTCGCGTGAGAGACGCGCAAAGAAGCTATGATTGTTGGTGGCGTGCCAGTCCATCCGGTAATTCTGCATGAACCTGTCGCGGGGATAACTGGCGATACGGTTGAATGCCGTCAATTCATTGTTGTTGGTGTCGAAAACGGCCGCTGTCACTCCGCGTTGAACATCAAACGAAGCGAGCCAGAATAGTTTGTCTTTCTTCAGCGGTCCGCTCAGGGTTACGGCGTACTGCCGACGATACAGCGGGGGATTCGCTTGCACATCGTTGAATTCCGCGATGGCCGGATCATTATTCGGATTCGGCTTCGGCGTGGGATGCGACAGCCCCGGGAACGCGCCAAACACGCCTTCCCGGAAGAAAGATGAGAAGGTCCCGTGGAAGGCGTTGGTTCCCGCGCGACTCACAAGGTTGATCGCGCCGCCGGAGCTGATACCAATGGAGGGATCGTTGTTGCTCAGGCTGACCTGAAATTCCTGCACCGCGTCCTGCGACAAGTTCAGGCCCAATCCGCCGCGGAAGAAATCGGGGGTGGCAATGCCGTCCACGCTGTACCGCGTGTCACCAGGGCCGTGACCCCCGATATAAAGCTGGTTATCGCTATTGCCTTGCGCTCTTTGGCGCACGTAGACCCCAGGCACCAGCTTGGCCATTTCGAACGCGCTGCGACCGTTCAACGGAAGATCGTTTATCTGATCCTGGTTGACAATGGCGTCCACCCTGCTGTTTTCAAGGTTGATGGCAGAGGCCTCACCCACCACGTCTATGGCTTGGGCTACTTCGCCGACCTCCATCGCGAGATCTACCGTGACGGAGCGGCCCACGTTCACGGTGGCGCGTTTGAGCACCGTCCTGAAACCGGCCATCTCAGCAGTGACTTCGTAATCTCCGGGCAATAATGAACTGAAGTTGTAGGCGCCCGTTTCATTTGTAACCGCGGTGCGTTGTGCTCCGGAGGCCGGATTGACGGCTGTTACCGTAACTCCAGGCATTCGGGCCGAGGATGCGTCTGTTACCGATCCCAGAATGCTGCCCGTTGCCTGACCGAAGCTCAGCGAAGAACTGAGGATCATAGGCGCGCCTAGCAGCAACCCTAATTTCGAAATCCTTCGACTCAAGGTCATGCCTTCCCCCGTTACGTGTGTGACACGCCACCCGTCATTCGTCTAATAAACTCAATCAGTGGATGGTTTGCAGATGTGAGTGTTTTCCGCCAGCCTTCGAGAAATCATGGGCTAGAAGCGGCTTAAACCTTCCGTCAATTCAATGCTTACCCCCCATGGATCGGTCAATTCCGCGCTGGCGTAATTCTTATGTCGGGTCTTACTGTAAGGTTGGTCGAGTTTGACACCGCTCGCTTCCAGCCTTTTACAAAACGCTTCGAGGTTTTTAACTTCGAAACCGATCCGGTCCATGGCCCGACCTTTGGTGGGTAAGAGAGCGGTCGCATTCCGGGACGCCGCAAATCGAAGCCGGATACCGGGCAAGTCACCGGCAAGCGATCGGTCGCGATTTTCTTCTTGAAGAAGATTTGCTCCGAATAGTTTCCCATACCATGCCTGCGCTTCCGACGCTGCGGAGACAGGCACAAAATAATGGAGATGATCGGTCGCGACCGGCACATCCAGGTTCTTGCCCGTGAACGAGAGAGCCGGCCGCTTCGCTCGACTGGCCTCAAGTCCCTGCATCTCGATACGCAAGCCGTCTGGAGTTGTTACATAACCGGATTCCGGCCCGTAGATCGGGTTCCCAATGGGTTCCACCTTATATCCGGCCGCCTTGAGCTTATTGAGCAACTCCTCGCCGTTCCGCAGCGTAAAGCCGGGGTGATCGATGGCAGTGCCCTTGTTGCCGTCATTTCCTCCTGCAGGCTCGCCCTGCGTCATAAAGATCAGAACCCCCGGCATCTTGATCACTTCAACGCCGTCGATCTTTAATGGTGTCCCGCCCATCATGCTCCAAAATTTCTTTGTGACATCCACGTCGCGCACGATCGTATGCCAATATCCCAAGGTTACGCCGGCGCTGTTCGCAGGCAAAATTTGGCCCCCCGCCGCTAAAAGCGGGTATAGCAGGGAAATGCCCATGAGTGAGAAAAATCTCTTCACGGAAACTCCTATGTTTAAGGTAGAGGGCGATGAAAGGATTGCCGCCCAGCTTAAGAGCGCTCTTGACTTTGCCAAGACCAACCTCCATTGCAAGGCGGAAGTTGTTGCCTCATTAGCGCCAATGAAATCCAATGGAGGGGCAAGATCCGGAATATCGTTATTGTCCTCCAATCGACACCGTTTTGTATCAAAACGGTCTGTTCTATGTAAAGCAATTTGGGCGTGAGAGCTCCGGGTAAACCCGCGACGTCCAGCTTGCGAAGCGGGACATCGTGGCTATCCGTAGCGTGTCCATGGCGAATTACAAAAATCACGCGGCTATTGGCGTTTGGTATAAGCCTCGACAATGCTTCTGCCAGATGAACGAAAAGCATGACGACATCGGCATCCATCATGGTATCAGAACCTCAACAAACCCACGGAATTCAGGCCAATTTCGTAATTCGCCAGGGACACGTTTGAGATCGCAATGTCTTTAACACCCATGACGCCGAGTTCGGCCGGATAAGCCCCCAAATGTCCGAAGCCGAGAGGACCACGCTCGGCCCAAAACTGAGAGGTACGTGTCCTCAGCACTCCTATGGAAGTAGCCGAGACTTGATAGGGCGGAGTCGCCGGTCGTTCTCTTGGGTTATATAAATCCATCAATAATTTCGCCAGACCGGCCAAGAATTTGGCGTTCGCGAGAATCTATCGTGCCGACCAATGTGTCGGCTGCGGATGGAGATGGAGATGGAGATGGAGAAGGTGAGTCGCCCAACCATATCGCGTTAGGCCATTTGCGGCCTTGGACTTCAAATGTTATCTTGCAACTTCGGTCGCCAACGGCGGCCACTTCTCGACCGAAATAGTATTCTCCACGGACTGCAACGAGTTTTCCTGAAAGGGCATCGAGCTTTTCCATTACCTCGCATACAGTTAACGTTTGCATTTCTTGAGCGTTGGCCCTCCCTACAAACGCCGCTGCCAACAGTGAAGAAACCAATGCAAGATTTCTGACGATCGTACTTACGGTATACATTTTTTCTCCAGATCGTGATTAAACTCTTCCTTTGTGTTATCGACGGTACCGTCGGGATTAAGCTCATCCACAAAATCTGACCCACCCGCTCCCGCAAGAAAGTTGAAAACGTGACCGAGTTCATGAAGCAAAATCTGAGCGCGGGCTGCGTCTGTTCTATACAACCAAGTGTCAGAGTTGAGGAGGATTAATACCTTATCCCAAACGTTGCGCCCGTTCTCCACTCCCCCGTAGTTAGCGTTTGGATCGGCGCCGCCTGTGGCCGCATATACAACTGGAAGTTGTCCGGGTGCGGAAAACATAATTGAACCCCTAGATCCCCGCCAAGCGACCACATCGAAGACAAGACAGTCGCTGGGTGAAGACCATCCCCCGACTTGTTGAAGAGGCCTGCGCAGTCCGAGGAGTAACCAGAATTCTGGTCTATCTGGTGCGAGTTTAATTACCTTCTATCCGGTGACCGACTTCTTGAGGTTCATCGCGCGTTCTCAGATTGTGGTGCGCTGAGGTTACTTCGCCCTGCCCTTGAATCCTTGGGCCAGCATCTGGACCTTGAAGACCGTTCCGGCGCCGACAGCGTACAGTGTCTTTTTATCGGGACCGGAAAACGCCAGGTTCGCCGGCTTCCTTAAATTGAAAGTTTCGCCACCCCAGATGATCGGAATCGCGCCCAGGTGTTTGCCCTCGGGACTGAAGACTTCCGCTCCCAGGTTCGTCGCAGCGTAAACGCGACCCTCGCTGTCGACCGCAAGGCCATCAGCCCCGTTATCCTCGGCAAGCAAGCGATCCCTGGAGTCCGGTATTCTCACGCTTTGGTATTTGCCGAAGTTGCGGCGATTGGCCAGCGTCCCGTCCGGCCGTACATCGAACGCGAGCAGATACTCGCCGTCCTTGTCATTGGCGTAGAGAATCTTTTCATCCGGGCTCAGTTGAATGCCGTTCGGGCTCGAGATGCTGCTGTCCACCCTCATCACCTTCCCGCCTGGAGGGAGGTAGTAGATGCCTTTAATGTCTCCCGAGGTGTCCGTGAAATACGCGGCGCCTTTCGTGCTGACCACGATATCGTTGAGCTGTCCGAAGGATTTGCCTTCGTAGCTATCAACGAGCACAGTTCTGCTTTCCGGGGGATACAGCACGCCGACCTTCAGACCGCCAGCCCCTCTTTGGACCGAAATCAAACGGCCTTTCGAGTCGAAACCGAGACCATTTGCACCGTTCGAGTTCTCCACAAACGTGGACGCGTTCCCCGCGGGGTCGATTCTGGTGATGCTATTCCTTCCCGTAAAGAGGATGCCGCCGTCAGACATGGCGACTGGACCCTCCGCGCGATCAAACCCAGACCTGACCAACTGGATTGGCGTTCCACCCGCGACCACACCGGGAATATTCGGCGCAACCAGATTGGTGGGCGGCGGCGTCTGCGGGCCCCGCTGGCCGAATAGCAGGGCCGAAATCATGAACAACACCAAGAACAAAGCAGCTTTCGATCTCATGCATGCCCTCTTCTTTCGGTAACAGCAATACTCTTTGACTTTAGGAATTGCGGCAAGTATACCTCGAACCAAATTCATGCGGACATGAAACTGGAGAACGAACATGCATAACCGCAGGGACTTCTTCAACACTATCGCCAGCGCTGCCGCGGGCACTTTTGTATTCGGGCACGGAATCGTCGGCGCTCAGGCTCCTCCCGCGCGCCGCCAAGTCATGATTGGGGGCCGCCGCGTGCGCGTGCTCGATATCCACGCGCACTGCGAGATGCCGCTCGGCGCAGTCGTCAAAGGCACGCCATTCGAGAACCAGGCTGGCGGCGAGACGGAGCTCGAAGAGCGCATACCGCTCATGGACAAACAGGGCGTCGATGTCTAGGCGCTCAGCATCAACGGGTTCTGGTGGTACGAGGCGAAAGACCAGGGGCTCGCGCGCGCCATCTGTACCGCACAGAACGAGGAACTCGCGAAGTGGGTCAGCATGCACCCCGATCGCTTCGTGGCGATGGCGTCGGTGCCACTGCAATTCCCCGAGCTGGCCGCGCAGATTCTGGAAGACGGCGTCAAGCGGCTCGGGATGCGGGGCGTCACCATGGGAGGCCACATCAATGGTGAAGATCCGTCGCTGCCGAAGTACGACGTGTTCTGGGCCAGGGCTTCGGAAATGGGCGAGGTGGTTTTCATGCACCCTGGCGGGGCGGAGAACATCATCAGGGAAGGAGCTTTCCGTGGCCGCGGCGCCCGGAGTAAGGCGCCGATCCCGGTAATAAGAGAGCTTGCCAAACGGCTGGAGTCTCATCATGTGCGGGTGGGAGAGCCCAAATCCGGACCGATTTTTCGCAACGATGCCGGAAAGCCAATGGACCTCAACAACCTGCTCAACCGCACGATTTTGCCGGCCCTCAATCGCTGCGCCGCCTGCCAGGAAAGTAAGGCGGAGCACGATAAAGCGGATCATGATTTTGAGCGCGACCCCTCGCTGCCCGAGTGGCGCGGTTGGCACGCTTTCCGACGCGGGTTGGCGACGAACCTGTATCGGCTCGGCGTCCCAGACAAAACCATTCAGGCGATCCTGCGGCACGCCAACGTTACCACCACGCAGACGTGTTACATCAAGACGGTGAGCGACGATGCGAAAGCCGCGATGGAAAAGCTGGAAACCTTATTGGCCAGTAATCGGCCAGTGAATTCTGCCGCTCCCCTGCCCGATCCGTCCACTCTGCCCGTTACGATCCATTGAGATAGCGAAATAGCCCCGGACGGAATCGAACCGCCGACCTTCGGTTTAGGAAACCGCTGCTCTATCCTTCTGAGCTACGGGGCCGCAGTTTGATTCTAACAACTTGAAACAATTTTGGACATCGGAGAGGCCAGGGTCCACTTTGCCCAAACTTTACCCGTGACGGGCAGGAGGTAGCCGTTTTCCCGGGAAATGATTCGTTTGCCGGATCTGCGGTTTTTATGGCGAGAACCGTAGTCACAAGGCGAATTCCGTAGTTCGCCGCGGCTTGCCTCACCACAAGACATTGAAGAATGATCAGACCTGGATATAGAAGACCAAGTGTTACGGGCCGCAACACATACAGAGTTGCAGTCCCGTACCGGCCGGCAAGTCTGGGAGGCAGAGTGCTTCCGGCAGATGACGGCCGTCAAGTCCGGGAAGCAGACTGCTTCCGGCAGATGACGGCCGGCAAGTCCGGGAAGCAGACTGCTTCCCGCAGATGACGGCCGGCAAGTCCGGGAAGCAGACTGCTTCCCGCAGATGACGGCCGTCAAGTCCGGGAAGCAGACTGCTTCCCGCAGATGACGGCCGTCAAGTCCGGGAAGCAGACTGCTTCCCGCAGATGACGGCCGT
>Ga0137397_10000059_pt1 | contig 66939 bp, 41 predicted proteins | sample czorhiz116metaG_FD_106658 | JGI IMG/M metagenome (GOLD analysis project Ga0137397, IMG submission 106658) | Vadose zone soil microbial communities from Angelo Coast Range Reserve, California, USA - czorhiz1.16 metaG | ecosystem: Environmental > Terrestrial > Soil > Vadose zone | place: USA... | reverse complement strand
GCGTGTGCACGTGGAGGTCGGCACGGCACAGCGCCGCCTCGCCGGCGACGGTACGGGACGAATCAGACCCGGTTGGTCCGAAAGACCGCAATGGAGCGCCCTCCTGCGGAGTTATAGAGTCGCCTGCAGGATGTCCTCCAGGGTGGTCTGCTCCAGGATGGAGGCGACCTTCCTCTGGACTTTCCGGAACACCCTTCGGACATGACAACGGTGGCGACGCCCGCGCTCCCTGAGATGATCCAGGCAGCGGTGGAACTCGATCGGACCCTGCAGCGCCTCGACGATCTCGCGCAGCGTGATCCGCCCGGCCGGGCGGGCCAGCCGGAAGCCGCCCCGGAAACCGCGGCGCGACCTGATGAGACCCTTGCTCGCCAGCCTCTGGAAAATCTTCGACAAGAACGTCTCCGGGATGGACGTGGCGCGCGAGATCTCTCGGATCAACGCCGGGTGTCCATCGTCCCGCCGCGCCAGGTACAGGATCCCTTCGATGCCGTACTCGACGCCCTTGGTCAGCTGCACGTATCCCCCGTTGGACGCTTGACCGACCCTATCTTACTAACAGACGAATAAGGAGTTGTCAAGCCGAATGAAGAAATATCACGGGGCCTCTCCACCCCTGATCCCGTACGCCCTCATCTTGCGGTACAGATTGCTGCGCTCCAGCCCCAGAAGCTCGGCCGCCCGGACGACGTTTCCGCCCGCCTCATCGAGCTTTTTCAGGATGAACTGCCGCTCGAAGCTCTCCCGCCCCTCGCGCAGGGAGGTGAATCCTTCGAACGGGTCGGCGGCCGGCTGCGAATCGGACCCCGGCCCGATCGTCCGCCGCACCTGGTCCCGCCCAATCTCCTCGCTCGGCGTGAGGATCACCATCCGCTCGATGACGTTCTTCAGCTCGCGCACGTTGCCCGGCCAGCGGTAGGCCTGCAGGGCGGCCAGGGACTCCGGCCCCAGCGTCCTCACGCGGCCGTAGGCGCGGGAGAATTGCTCCACGAAATGGCGCGCCAGGGCCGGGATGTCCTCCGCCCGCTCGCGCAGCGGCGGCACGCGCAGGGGCACGACGTTCAGCCGGAAGTACAGGTCCTCGCGAAACCGCGCGGCGGCGATCTCCGCCTTCAGGTCCTTGTTCGTGGCGGCGATGACGCGCACGTCGACACGGAGGGTCGATCCCCCGACCGGCTCGAAGGCCTGCTCCTGAAGGACGCGCAGCACCTTGGCCTGCGTGCGCAGCGACATGTCCCCGATCTCGTCCAGGAAGAGCGTGCCGCCGTCGGCGAGGACGAATCGCCCCGGCTTGCTGTCGCCGGCTCCTGTGAACGACCCCTTGACGTGGCCGAAGAGCTCGCTCTCGATCAGCTCCTCCGGGATGGCGGCGCAGTTCATCTCGACGAAGGGCTCTTCCCTGCGCGCCGACAGGGCGTGGATCGCGCGGGCCACCAGCTCCTTGCCGGTGCCGTTCTCCCCGAAGATCAGCACGCGTCCGTTCGTGGGCGCCGTGACCTCGATCTGGCGCCGCAGCTCGCGGATCGGACCGCTGTCGCCGATGAGCGTGATGCCCTCGTCCAGCTGCTCGCGCAGCTGATGGATGCGCTCGTCCTTCTTCTTGTCGCCGATGGCGTTGCGCAGGGTGAGCGCCACCTTCTCCAGCGACAGCGGCTTCTCGATGAAATCGTAGGCGCCCAGGCGCCCGGCCTTGTGGGCCAGCGGGACGTCGGCGTGTCCCGAAATCATGATGACGCGCGGCGGGTACGGCTGGTTGATGACGTCCTCGAGGATCGAGAGACCGTCGCGTCCCTTGAGCCACACGTCGAGGAAGATCGCGTGATAGGGGGCGCTCCGGACCATCTCCAGACAGCGCTCCCCCGACTCGGCCACCTCGACGGCGTATCCTTCATCCTTGAGGATGTTGCGCAGGGAATTCCGCACTCCCTCTTCGTCGTCGACGATGAGAACACGCTCTTTCGCCACGCGGCCTATTGTAGCAGGGGGCAGCCTAGGCCGCCGCGGCCGGCAGCTCGATGACGAAGCGCGCCCCGCGCGGCTTGTTGTGCTCGACGTGGATGCGTCCGTGGTGGTCGGAGACGATGCGGTGGACGATGGCGAGGCCGAGCCCCGTCCCCTTCTTCTTGGTCGAGAAATAGGGCAGGAACAGCCGGTCGCGGTCCTCCTCCCGGATCCCGGGGCCGTCGTCCGCGACCTCCAGGCGCACGGTGCCGGAAGGGTCCCGGCGCGCCTCGATCGTGACCGTCCCCTGTCCTCCCATCGCCTCCACGGCATTGTCGAGGAGGTTGACCAGGACGCGCTTCATCTGGTCGGGATCGAGCAGGACCCGGGGCAGCCCCGCGTCGCACACCGGCTGGATCGTCACCCTCGAATGCACGCCGTTATAAAGCGACAGCGATGCGGAAATGACGTCCTCGAGGCTCGTGGCCACGCGGTTCGGAGCCGGCAGACGGGCGAAGCGCGTGAACTCGTCCACCAGGTTCTTGAGAGTCGCGACCTCGCGCACGATCGCCGCCGTCCCCTCGTCCACGATGTCGTCGAGATCGCGCGCCTTCTCGGCGTATTTCTTGCGGATGCGCTCCGCCGACAGCTGGATCGGCGTGAGCGGGTTCTTGATCTCGTGCGCCAGCCGCCGGGCCACCTCCCGCCAGGCGGCGATCTTCTGCGCCCGCATCAGGTCGGTGAGGTCCTCCAGGACCAGGATGGCCCCGAGGGGATCCCCGGTCTCGTCCCGGAGCGATGTGGCGCTGGCCGCGATGGTACAGGTCCTGCCTCCGATCGACAGCTCGAGCCCGAGGGCCGCCGACTCGCCGCGCGAGGAGAACACCTCGCGGATCAGGTGTTCGATCGCCTCCCGACCCTCCGGCGGCAGGAGCGCGGGCAGCGGACGACCGACCGGCTCGGGCCCCCGCTCGAGCTCGAGCAGCCGGAGCGCCGCCTGGTTCAGCGTGGTGACGCGCCCGTCTCGATCGCACGACACGACGCCCACGGTGACGCTGTTGAGCAGCGTCTCGATGTAGCGCCTGCGCTCCACCAGCTCGCGGTTGCTGGCCGACAGCTCGAGGTTGCGCTTCTCGATGGTCTCCTTGCCGGCCCTGAGCTCCGAGGTCATGCGGTTGAACGACTCCACCAGGATCCCGAGCTCGTCCCCGGCGTCGACCTCGACGCGGTAATCCAGGTTGCCTGAGGAGATCTCGCGCGTTCCCTGCAAAAGCGTCTGGATCGGCTCGGTGATCCGCCGCGCCAGGTACAGCCCGATCCAGGTCACCGAGAAGAGCACGACGAGGGTGATGAGGGCGAACACCAGCACGTACACCCTCTTGATGACGACCTTCTGGGCGCGGATTTGTCGATAGTCTTCGTTGCTGCGCGACACGTACGACGCGAGGCGCTGCAGGTCCCGCGGCACGTAGATGCCGACGATCGCCACGGCGCGCGGCTCTCCCCCGGGCGGGTCGCGCACCGGATGGCCGCATCGGATCAGCATGCCGCCCCGGTAGTCGGACATCCAGATGAACGGCTCCCCCCGCAGGGCGCCCTGGCGCAGGTTGGCGGGAATCTCCTGGAGATCGCCGGTGGCCGGCACGTGAGGGTCGAGCACGACGTAGGGCGGATCGCGCCCCGTGTCGAGCGCCACCAGGTCGAGGTGGTACTCGCGCAGGAGGCCGCCGAGCGCTTCGTGCACCGAGCCCCGCGCCGAGGGATGGGCGGCCCCCGTCTCCTCCAGCCGCCGGGCCACCTCGCGGGCGAACGAGGCTCCCCGCGTCTTGGCCTCGCCGTAATACGTCTCGACGATCTGCTGCGAGGCGTCGGTGAGACGGTCCATCGGCTCGTTGAACCAGCGGTCGACGCTCCTCTGGATGAGGTGCAGCGCGGCCCAGAAGATGATCATCGAGGGCACAAGCCACAGGAGGAGAAGGGAGAACACGAGCTTGGTGCGGAAGCGCGAGCCGAGGATCCCGCGACGTCGCTCCACGAGCACCTTGATGAGATTTCTCATCAGGAGCGTCAGGAGCGTCAGAATCAGGAGGATGTTGATCAGCAGGAGCGACCACAGGAGGACCTTGTTGGTGATGTACACCCAGGAGAAGCTGGTCGCCTTGCTCAGAAGGGCGTAGCCGCCCACGAACACCACGAGGAGCGCCAGCACGCTCGTCCACACGAGTCGGTCGACCCGTATGCGCGAGGCCGGCGTCTCCCGCCTGTCAGGGTTGGGTGCCAAGGCTCTTCGCTCCCCCCGCCACGATCGCGACGCGCTCCCAGTCGGTGTCCATCGGCCACGGGATCACGTAGAAGCGCCAGACGAGGCCGAGAGTCGACTTCGCCTTCAGGTAATAGTCCTCGCCCGCCTTCAGCGTTCCGGTCTTCACCAGCGGCACCGCCTGGAGCGACGTCATGAACTCGCGCATCGCGGCCGGATCGTCGGTGACCTTCGTCTCCTGCAGGTCGTCGTCGATGCGCCGGGTCAGGGTGTATTGTTGCGTCAGCGTGTCGTAGCGCACGGTGCACTGGACGCGGCGCTTCACGATGAGCTGATCGAAGAATGCCGGACGGCGCCGGTAGAGGTGCAGTCGGTACTCGATCGTGGTCGCGAGCCCCGCGGCGATCTCCTCTTGCACGCCCGGTGTCAGGCCGCCCTCGAGGCGGCAGGAGGCCTTGTAGGCGTCACCGTCGCTTTCTGCAGTGAGATGGGTGAGGACCGGGCTGCCGATCGCGGGAGCGGCAGTCAGGCCGGAGATCAGCCAGAAGGTGAGGGCAGGCAGGCTGGCCTTCATCGCTCGCTCGGGCCGGTATCCCCCGACCGAGCGCTTCAGGCGTGCGGTCTTCGGGGCCCGGACGCGGCCAGTCTATCGGAGAGGGAACGGGGTGACAAGGGCCGGCGGCGGCGTCTCTACCCGGCCAGGCCGACCGGATGCGGCAGCAGGCTGTCCTTGAGGTGCGCGAACTCCGCCAGGTGCGCGGCCGGCAGCCGGTCCTCCGAGGTGCCGAGAGACCAGGCCGATCGCGTGGACATGATCTTGGCGACCAGGGCGGCGTGGAGCCGATGACCGCCCTTGAAGGCGATCACGTGGGCGCGGATCGGCGCCCCGAGGAGCGCCAGGTCGCCGACCAGATCGAGGACCTTGTGACGGGCGAACTCGTCGGGGAAGCGCAGCGAGCCGTTCAGGACGCCGTCGTCGCCGACCACGAGAGCGTTGTCGAGCGATCCCCCCAGCGCCAGGCCGGAGCTGCGCATCGCCTCGACGTCGCGCAGCAGGCAGAACGTGCGCGCGGGGGCAATCGAATCGGCGTAGGTGTGCTCGCTCACCTCGGTCGTCACGGTCTGGGAGCCGATCGCGGTGTGCGGGAAATCGATCGCGTAGGTCGCCTGGAAGACGTTGTCCGGCAGAGCCAGGATCTCCTTCTCCCCCGCCTTGACACGCACCGGCCGGGTCAGGGTCAGGAACCGGCGGGGCTTGCCGAGCGCGCGGACACCGGACTCGCGAATCAGCGTGACGAAAGGCAGGGCGCTTCCGTCGAGGATCGGCACTTCGGGACCATCCAGCTCGATCCGCACGTTGTCGATCGAGAGCCCCTGCAGGGCCGAGAGAAGATGCTCGACCGTCGCGACGGCAAGCGCCCCGCGGGACAGCGTCGTCGAGAGATTGCCGTCATTCAAAAGACGGTGCGTGGCGGGGATTGCGGCGTTCCCTTCGTCCGTGCGGAGGAAGACGATTCCGGAGTCAGCCTCCGCCGGGAGCACGCGCAGCCGGACGCGTCTGCCGGAGTGCAGCCCGACCCCTTCCACTTCCATCGGCCGGGCCAGAGTTCTCTGCTTCTGCGCCATTCCCCCTCCCAACTGTCGACGAACGTCGAGCCTCCTCCATTGCAGCCCATATGCCAAGCATCTCTGTTCCATGTGTAAACCTATAAGTCAATATGTGACAATATGTTACGAATATGACCCCGAGAGGCTTCGGGAACCGTCGGTGGCCCGAGTCGCAAGGCAGCCACACCGATGTGTGGCGATGCTGCCACCCGGAAGTCGTTTGACTGCGTCGATCCGCTGTGATATCTAACCGCACGCGGCATCCAGAGGGGGGGGCGGCATGGGTGGTCATCTGAAGGACAGGGTCGAGGCGGAAGCCAACCGGCACGTGCGCGAGCGGGTCGAGCGGCTGCGGCAGGCGTTCGAAGACGCGCTCTCGGCCGCCTCGGAGCCGATGCGATTCCCCCTCACACCGGGGGAATGGGGGGCGGCCTCGGGTGCGGCGCAGCTTCACGTGATACGGGACGCCGTCGACTCGATCGCGCGACACGAGTCACAGCGCGAGATTCTCTCGGCGCTCCTGGATGCCGCCGCGGCGATCTATCCGCGGACCGCGCTGTTCATCGTGAAGGGATCGACGCTCTCCGGCTGGGCGGGCCTCGGCTTTCTCGGCGAGGGGGGATTCAAGAGCGAGAACGTCTCGCGCGTGACGCTCAGCGCCGCCGGGCACCACATCCTGGCGCGCGCCGCGTCCGGACGCGCGGCCGTGCGCGCCTCGGCCCAGTCGGTCGGCGAGGAGGTCCGGGCCGCCCTCGGCGGAATTCAGCCGGCCGATGCGTGCGCGGTACCCGTCCAGGTTCGCGGCCGCCCCGTGGCGATCCTTTACGGCGACACCGGCGGAGCGACGGAAGGGGGCGACCCCCTCGCCTTCGAGATCCTGGCCCGGGTCGCCGCGATGGCGATGGAGCGCCTGGCGGGGCCCCAGCGCAGGGCACGCGCCGATGTCGCGGCCGGCGCCCCGGGGGCCGCTCCGCATGCTGCCGCGCACGCGCCGGGCGGCACCGTGACGCCCCCGGAGGAGGCGGAGATGCAGGCGATACTGGCCGATCTCGGAGGCCATCCCAGGTCCTCGTCCGCCGACGACGGGCAGAGCGACGAGGAGCGCCGCCGGCTGGCCGACGCGCGTCGCTTCGCCCACCTCCTGATCTCGGAGCTGCTGCTCTACAACGAGGCCGCGGTCATCCAGGGGCGCAAGCATCGCGACCTGTACACCCGCCTGCGCAAGGAGATCGATCGCAGTCGACAGGCGTTCCAGGTCCGGTTCCCGGCGCTGGTCACGGGGCAGAACGACTATTTCAGCCAGGAGCTCGTGCGCACCCTCGCCCAGGGGGATCGGGGACTGCTCGGGAACTGACGGCGCGTGCGTTTCGATCAGCGGCGCGCTGCGAGGGCGGCGAGCAGCCGATCGTGCAGCCCGCCGAAGGCCCCGTTGGACATCACCAGGATCACGTCGTCGCGGCGGGATTCCTTCGCCACGAAGTCGACGATGTCCGGGACGCCCGGGATGGACACGGCGTCCTTGCCGCGCGCGCGCAGATCCGCGATCAGCCGCTCGACCGAGAACCTCTGCCCCTCCGGCGCCCTCTCCGGGTGGTCGACGGCGGCGACGACGATGCGCTCCGCGTCGTCGAAGCTCTTCGCGTACTCCTCCTGGAAGACACTTCTTCGCGTGGTGTTGGTGCGCGGCTCGAAGACGGCCCAGATGCGCCGGCCGGGATACCGATCCCGCGTGGCCTGCAGCGTCGCGCGCACGGCCGTCGGGTGGTGCGCGAAGTCGTCGATGACCGTCACGCCCGCGGCGACGCCGCGGACGTCCTGCCGCCTTTTCATTCCCGCAAAGGTCGCGAGACCCTCCCCGATGGCCTGCGCCGGCAGACCGCGGTGGTGCGCGACGGCGATCACCCCGAGCATGTTGCGCAGGTTGTGCAGCCCGGTGAGCGGCGAGCGGTACACGCCGAACAGAGCACCGTCCTGCGTGACCTCGAACTCCATCCCCTCGGAGCCGGCCTCGCGGACGTGGCCCCGGAAGCCCTCGCCCCGTCCGCAGCCGTACGGGACGAGCGGAGAGCGCGCTCCGCGGGCCGCCTCGCGCGCGTTGGGGTCGTCGGCGCAGTAGACCAGCAGGCCGTCGCGGGGGACGAGCGCCACGAGCTTCCTGAACGCTTCCTTCACCGACTGGAGGTCGGGGTACATCTCGGCGTGGTCGTATTCGACGGATGTCAGGATCACGCTCTGGGGCCGGTAGTGCAGGAACTTCGGGCCCTTGTCGAAGAACGACGTCTCGTACTCGTCCCCCTCGATGACGAACTCCTCCCCCCGCCCGAGACCGTAGGAGCGGTCGAAGTTCTTCAGTACCCCTCCGACGAGGAACGAAGGATCGCGACCGGCCGAGGTCAGCGTCCACGCCATGATCCCGGCGGTGGTCGTCTTGCCGTGCGTCCCCGCCACCACGATCGAATGCCGCCCTTCCAGGAACAGTCTTCCGATCGCCTGCGGCATGCTGGCGTAGGAAAGGCCGCGCTCGATCGCCGCGACCGCCTCGGGGTTCGACTTCGTGGCTATATTGCCGATCACGACCAGGTCGGGCCGGTCGTCGAGGTGGTCCGCCCGGTACCCCTCGAGGACGCGGATCCCCTTGTCGCGCAGCATCGTGCTCATGGGGGGATAGACCGCCTCGTCCGATCCGCGCACGTCGTAGCCGGCGTCGGCCAGGAGGCCGGCGAGCGATCCCATCCCCGTGCCGCAGATGCCGATGAGATGAACGCGCTTCACGGGAGGGCCTGGAGGAGGAACGGTCATCGCGGCGGGCGCCCCTCTGGTTTCGCCACCCGGCGGCGGGTGTGGAGACGACGGCGAGGTGTTACTGGGCGCCCTGCGTCACGTCCAGGTTTTCGTCGGTGATCAAGCCGATATCGGCGCCGCCCTCGCGGATCTTGTCCATGACGTTGACCACGTCCTGGTAGACGAGATCGTTGTCCGCCTGGAAGAAGACGATCTTCTCGCGCCGCCCTTTCATCAGCTCGGCGACGCGATCCTTGACGCCGTCCAGTCCGCCCGAGATCTCCTCGCGGTTCAGATAGACCTTGGGCGGGCTGTCGGGCCCCTTGACGCTGATGATCAGCTGTTCGGTCGGGTCGGGCGGGACGTTCGATTCCGTCTTGGGGGGCACGGCGACGTCCAGGGCGCGGCTGAGCATTGGCGTGACCACCATGAAGATGATCAGCAGCACCAGGACGATATCGACGAAGGGCGTGACGTTGATGTCCGACTTGACGCCGCTGGAACCGAGTTGCATCGCCATGTCAGTTTCCTCTCACTCCTCCGACTGCCCGGGGACCTTCTCGGTCACGAGGGCCACACTGTCGAACCCGGCCTGGTTGGTCTCGATCATCATCTTGCGGACGTCGCCGTACTTCATGCTGCGGTCCGCCTTGATCAGCACGTTCTTGTCCGACATGCGGTCGTGGATCTCGGTCATCTCGGCGAGGTACTGGTCGCGCGGCACCGGCTTCTTCTGGACGAACACCACCTGGTTGCCGTTCTGCTCGGTCTTCACCGCCACCACGATCGCGTGGGCATCGTCGTCCTCGTGCTTGGTGGCCTTCTTGGCGTACGGCAGGTTGATCGTGATCCCCTCCTGCAGCATCGGCGTGACCACCATGAAGATGATCAGGAGCACCAGGCAGATGTCGACAAACGGGGTGACGTTGATGTCGGAGTTGAGACCCCGGTTGCCTCCGGCGCTCATCGCCATGTTACTTGGCGTCCTGCGACGAAGACTGTCGCTTCAGGAAGAAATCCACCAGCTCCGACGACGAGTTCGCCATCTCGATGCCGAAGAACTCGACCTGGCTCTGGAAGTAGTTGAACATCCACACGGCCGGGATGGCCACGCCCAGGCCGACCGCGGTCGTGATGAGCGCCTCGGCGATACCGGCCGACACGGCGCCGATGCCGCCCGAGCCGGTCTTCGCCATGCCGGTGAACGCGTTGATGATTCCGACGACCGTCCCGAACAGCCCGACGAACGGTGCGGTCGCACCGATCGTCGCGAGACCCCCCAGGCCTTTCTTCATCTCGGCCGTGGTGAGGGCCGCGGCGCGCTCGACTGCGAGCCGCACCGATTCGACGGCGTCGTGCGCCGGCATCTCCGATTTCTCGAACATGAACTGCTGCAGCCCGGCCGCCAGGACCTTGGCCAGGTGGCTCTTGTTGTACCGCTTGGCGGCCTCGACGGCGAGCTTGTAGTTCCCCTCGCGCAGCGCCTTGGTCGCCACGGGGAGATACTCGATCGACTGCTTCTTGGCGGCCCGGAAAAACAGGAACCGCTCGATGAACAGTCCCAGCGAATAGATCGACATCAGGATGAGCATGATGGCGACACCTTTCGCCAGGTACCCCATCTGTAGCCAGATATCCCAAATGCCTGTTGCCTGCATTGTCCTGTACCCTCCTTGTGCCTTACCTGCTCAGCCATGCACCGTATCGTGTCCGAATCATTGCAGGACGAAGTCGACCACGATCGTGAAGTAGACGTCGACCGGCTTGCCGTTCTGCAGACCCGGTTTGTAGTGCCACTGCTTCACGGCCGCGATGGCGGCCTCGTCGAAGCCGAACTTCGAGCCGGGGGAGCGCAGCACCTGGATGTCCCCCACCGACCCGTCCTTCTTGACCACGGCCTGAAGGATCACCTGCCCCGAAATCTTCGCCTTGCGGGCGATCTCGGGATAGACCGGCTGCTTCTTCGTGGAGGTGATCAGCTCCGGATTGGTCACGCCTCCGATCCCGGCGTACAGCGGCTGGTCCAGCATGCCGCCTTCCACGCCGCCCAGCATCCCGCCGAGGACACCCCCGACGACGCCCCCCACGACACCACCGACGACACCCCCTTCGACGCCCCCCTCCACCCCTCCGTCAACACCGTCGTCCTCATTCGTGTCCTCGGGGGCCGTGACCGGGACCGGCTTCTCCTCCGGCACGATCTTCGGCTGGACGATCTCGACCGGCTTCGGGATCTCCTTGGGCTTCGTCTCGGTCGTCTTCTTGTGCCTCGCCGGCGGCGGAGGCGGCGGGGGCGGTGGCGGAGGGGCCGCGACGAACGAGATGGTGATCGGGGGCGGCGGAACCGACTCGACCGACATGAAGCCCGCCAGGATCAGCCCGCCGAACACGATCGCGTGCGCCAGCAGGGCGACAGGGACCGTCAGCCACCGCCGGGTGCGGGTCTTCTTTTTGGTGGAGAACACCATCGATTCGAACAACGGCCCACCTCGACCGCCGGGGCCTCGCCCCTGGCGGCTCCTGGCGGCGCCCGGGGCGCCGCGCTCCCTAGCCTTTCTTCGCCATCGACTTCTTGCGCTGCTCCAGCGACAGCCTCATGAACTTGTCCGCTTCCTGGTTGTACTTGGCGAAGTCCTCCATGTTGCCGCCCAGCTGGGCCAGCTTCGCCTTCTCGCGGAACATGAGGTTGATGTAGGACGTCGCCTCGAAGTAATCCTGGCGGATGTCCGCGGCGCGCTGGAGGTAGTCCATGCCCATGTTCACGAGCTCCTTGCGCTTGTCCAGATCCATGGTGATCCCGGCGTGGTACACCTTGTCCCAGCACAGGACCCCGATCGTATAGAGCGCCTCGGGATTGTCCTTCTCGATCTCGGCGCGCTTCTTGTACCACTCGAGCGACAGATCGAAGTCCCCCTTCTTGGCGTAGATCATCCCGAGGACCTGGGCCAGGCGGGAGGCCACCTCCGGATCGCTGCCGCGTGCCTTGATCTCGGCCTCGAAGAACTTGGCGGCATCGTCGTACCGCTCCGCCTGCAGGAACACGGTGAGGAGCTGGTTCTTGGCGTCCTCGTCGTTCGGCTCGAAGCCCAGGAAGCGCTCGAGGTGATCGATCGCCTGCTGCGAGTAGTACAAATCTTTAGGATGGTGCGACCCGGGCTTGTACAGGGCCATGTAGGCCAGCCCGGCGTTGTGATACGCGATCGGCAGCTCGGGATTGAGGTAGAGGGAGTAGCGGTACCACTGGACAGCCTTATCGAAGTCCTGCCCCTTGTAGAAGTCGTTCCCCTCTCTCGCCGCGTAGTTCGCCTTCAGACGATCGAGAGTCCCCTCGCAGCCCGTCCCGGCGAGGATCAGGAGGGCGAGAGCGGCCCCCGACCCCAGGCGATTCCATCTCATCAATCGTTTCCCTCGTGAGTGCGGCGCATACGGCCCGCAGCCACCCGGCCCATTCGTCTTGTCATGCGGACGGGCCGTGTCCACCGACCGGCCCGGGCCGGATGATAGCGCGATCCTACCCGATTTGCCAAGCGACGCAAGTGCCGGCGCGGGCTCCACGCAAATTGCCTCTGCATACTCTCCGCAGCGCCCAGGCGGCCCATCATGGTCCAGAAAAAAACCGCCGCCCGGGGGGGGAAGACAGGGCGGCGGCTTCACCACGCACTCCGTTCCGAAAGTGTGACTTCAGGCACCCGTGAGCTGGCTGCGCATTCCTTCCAGGGACAGACGCAGCTTGAGCAGGGCCTCGCGCTCGAGCTGTCGGACCCGCTCCTTGCTGAGCTTCAGGATTCGCGATACAGCCTCGAGCGTCAGCTCACTGCCGTCGCGCATCCCGAACCGTCTCTCCAGTATGTAGCGCTCGCGTGCCGGGAGCTGCCGGAGGGCCCGGTTCAGGATCCGGTCGACCTCGGCTCGCATGATGTCGCGCTCCTGGCGGAAGGAGTCCGGATCGGATATGAAGGCCTCGAGACGGGTATCCTCGTTCGGGGAGATGAAGTCATCGTAGCTCGTTGCGTGCGGAAGTAATTGACGCCACATGGCTGCCTCCTTTCCCTGACGCGATCGGATTAGCAACATCCCTGCCAACGTCGAGTCGCGCCCCCGCCTGTCCCGGGATGCGGGCCAGATGCCGCAGTCGGACCCGGCCTGACTCCAGATCGGGCGTGATTTCAAGCCGGCGGTCGCTTCGGCGCCATGGTTCCGAAGTTCCCGCGCCTGCCCGCCCGGGCCGCCCCTCCCCCGCGGCGCCCGCCTTTTTGACGCACCTGGGCGACACCATGACTTTTTGACAGGTCAGTCCTGCCTCCAGTAGCATCCGGTCTGATGACCCGGGCCGAGACGACCCGCCGCGCGCGCGCCGCCGCTGTCCTGGAGGCGCTGCATGGCGCCCGCCCGGAAGCGCGCGTCGAGCTCCGCAATACCTCTCCCCTGCAGCTCCTGATCGCGACGATCCTGTCGGCGCAGTGCACCGACGAGCGCGTCAACCAGGTCACCCCGGCGCTGTTCCGCGCCTGGCCCGACGCCCGGGCGCTGGCGCGCGCCGCGCTTCCGGATCTCGAGAAGGTCATCCGCTCGACCGGCTTCTTCCGCGCCAAGGCCCGATCCATCGTGTCGTGCTGCCGGGCGCTGCTCGAGCGGCACGGCGGCGAAGTGCCGCGCACGATGGAGGAGATGGTCCGCCTGCCCGGCGTCGGACGGAAGACGGCGAACGTCGTTCTCGGCGCCGGCTACGGGATCCCCTCGGGCATCGTCGTGGATACGCACATGGCCCGCGTGGCGGGGCGACTCGGTCTGACGAAGCAGACCGACCCGGTGAAGATCGAAAGGGACCTTGTGGCCGTCATCCCGCGCGAGGAATGGATCTTCTTCTCGATCGCCACGATCCTGCACGGGCGATACGTCTGCCAGGCCCGCCTGCCGCGTTGCGGGACCTGCCCGTTGAGCCCGCACTGCCCGTCGAATCACCTGGAAGCGAAGCTGCTGGCCAAAAAGAGCAGCGGGGCGCGGAGGCCGCGAACCGTCCCCGTCCGGACCGGCGGGAGCCGGCGGCTGTCCTAGGAGGGGGACCGGGTGGGGCCCGGCGGGGGGGTCTCTCCCGGGCCGTCGTCGTCGGGACCGAAGTCAATCTTGATGCCGGCCCTCTCCGCCTCGCGGATGGCCCGACGAACGAGGCGTCTGTCGCGCAACCGGCGCAGGAACCTCCTGACCCAGAGACTCTCCGCGCTCAAAAGCGTCAGACCGGGGATGAGGAACAGGATGCCGGGACCGGGAAGGACCAGGAGCGCCATCCCGATGAGCGTCAGGAGCCAGCCGACCCCCAGCCGGATGATGCGCCAAGCCTGCCTCTTGCCTCTCTGGTAATCCATGCGCGGGGTCCCGGGACGATCAGACGGCGGGTTGGAAACCCTGGAGCGCCTCTTCGGTGAGCTGCCCGACGTACACCAGCCGCGCCTCCCCTTCGAGGCGGACGCCCCGGGCCTTCTGAGGCGGTCCCTCGAAGTGCACGCGAATCAGGGCCCCCGAGCGGGTGCGCAGCGACACGGGGGACGCGGCGATCCTCCCCGAGGCGGCCGCGGCGACGGCCGCGGCGACGCAGCCGGTGCCGCACGCCAGGGTCTCCCCTTCGACACCTCTCTCGTAGGTGCGGATGGCGAGCGCCCCGCCCCCCGCCGCTCCGACGAAATTCACGTTCACGCCGGCGGGAGCGAATCGCGGGTGCGAGCGCAGGGTCCGGGCGAGGCCGACGATCGAGTCCGATTCAGGAGTCTCCCTGAACACGACGAGGTGGGGAACGCCCGTGTCGACGAGGACGCCGCGCACCGGGCGGCCGTCCACCTCGACCTCGACCCCGTCGTCGAACCCCCGCGGATCGCTCATCTCGAACGTGACCGACGACCCCCGCACCTCGGCGCGGTGCACCATCACCGAAGTCTCGACCGTCATCCGCCCCGGCGCGATTCCCTGCAGGTACGCCAGACGGGCGGCGCAGCGGGCCCCGTTGCCGCAGAAGGTCGCCTTCCCGTCCGGGTTGAAGAAGGAGACGCGCAGGTGCGCCACCGACGACGGCTCGAGCAGGATGACGCCGTCCGCGCCGACCGACAGGGCGCGCGTGCACAGACGTCGGACCAGATCGGGAAGGGTGTCGCGCTTCAGCGCGCTCAGACGATTGTCGAACAGGATGAAATCGTTGCCGGCCGCGGACATCTTGAAGAATTCGGTCTGTGCGGGGGTCACCGTCACCTCCCCAGGCCGCCCGGAGCGGAGACCGAGTCGCCGCTCATGCTCTCCGACACCTCCGCCGAACGCGCGCTCTCGTTGGGGGGTGTCGCTCCGTCCAGCGCGGTCACTTCATAATAATACCGCACGCCCCGCGCCGCGGTCGTGTCTGCGAACGACGTTTCCGCCGCTCCGACCTCGCCGATCGGCCGGTACTCCCCCTTCGCCTCGCGGCGATAGACCCGGTAGCCGTGCAGGTCCGCCTCGCTGTTCGGGAACCAGTACAGCTTGATCGCCTGCCCTTCGACCGCCGCCGCCAGCCCGGTCGGCGCCTTGGGCGCGAAGACGTCGAGCGGGAGCACCTCCACTTCGTCGCAGGGGACGCTCTCCCGCAGCGGTGGCGGCGGCTGGCGTAGCGCCCGCACCGAGTAGCGGTAGGTCTCGCCGTACGTGAACCGCGTGTCCACGTAGGTCCGCTCGGAAAGCGGCGCCGTGTTCAGCGGTACGAGCGGCTCCTCCTCCTGCGCGCCGGGACGCCTGTAGACGTTGAACAGCTCTCCCTTGGCGTCGGGGGCGCCCGATTCCCAGGCCAGACGCACCTCCCCCTCGGCGGTCTCGACCTTCAAGCGCAGGGGCGCCGGCGGAGGGGGCGCCAGCAGGATCTCCTGCACCGCGGAGAGCGGCGAGCTCTGCCTGTGCCCGTCCACCAGCTGCACCGCGTAGAGGTAACGCGGCATCGCCGCCGCGGGCGCGCCTGCCCCGGCGGCCGCCGTGTCTCCGAGCACCGAGCGGTCGTGGTACACGAAGTGACCCGAGACGGCAATCGACGCGACGACCGTGGCCAACCTCTGGAACTCCATCATGAGGTAGCGGACCGACACGTTCGACGGCTTCAGCGTCGGCGACGGCCGCATCCTCATGATCTGCACCCTGGCCTCCGGCCCGAGGGGCGTGTCGTCGGTGCGGCTGAGAGACACGGTGGCGTCGAGGAGCACATCCGCGCCCACCTGACGCACGTGGACTTTCTGCACCGGCCGGGGCAGGATGCGTATCGGCGCCAGCGGCGGCCCCTTCTTGCCGCAGCCCTCGGCGTGCAGTCCCGCCACGGCGGCGAGGACCACGCAGACCCAGGCCCAAGACCGGGACGAGGGAGATGCCGAGCGGGTGTCGGAGGACACGTTACAGGATGTACCGGCTCAGGTCCTGGTCCTTCACGATGTCGGCGAGCATCCGGCGGACGTAGGCGGCATCGATCGTGACCTTTCTTTCTGTCATCTCGGGGGCGTCGAACGAGAGCGTGTCGAGAAGCCTTTCCATGATCGTGTGCAGCCGACGCGCGCCGATGTTCTCGGACTGCTGGTTCACCTGGGCGGCCAGCTCGGCCACGGCGCCGATGGCATCGTCGGTGAACACGAGGTCGATCCCCTCGGTCAGAAGGAGGGCGCGATACTGGCGGATGAGCGCGTTTTTCGGCTCGGTCAGGATACGGACGAACTCCGCCGCCCCGAGCGACTGCAGCTCGACGCGGATCGGGAAGCGTCCCTGCAGCTCCGGGATCAGATCGGACGGCTTGCTGACGTGGAACGCGCCCGAGGCGATGAACAGGACATGGTCGGTCCGCACCATGCCGTGCTTGGTCGAGACGCGCGTCCCCTCCACCAGCGGCAGAAGGTCGCGCTGCACCCCCTCGCGGCTGACGTCGGGGCCCTGCCCGCGCTCCCGCCCGGCGATCTTGTCGATCTCGTCGATGAAGACGATGCCCGACTGCTCGACGCGTAGAAGCGCCTCGCGCTTGGCGGCATCGGCATCGATGAGCTTCTCCTCCTCCTCGTGCTGCAGGATCTCCCGCGCCTCGCGCACGCTGACGCGGCGGGGCTTCTTGCGCGCCCCGAACAGCCCGCCGAGCGATTCCCTGAGGTTGATGTCCATCTCCTCCTGCCCGCTGCCACCGAAGATCCGGAACGCCGGGAAGGAGTCCTGCGACACCTCGATCTCGATCGCGTGCTCCTCCAGCGCCCCCTCGCGCAGCTGCTGGCGCAGCTTCTCGCGCGTGCGCTGGAACTGGTCCTCCGGCTCCCCCTCGCTCCCCGGCGCGTGTCTCGTTCCCGGCGAGGGGAGCAGGATGTCGAGCAGCCTCTCCTCGACGTGTCCGCGGGCGGTCTGGGCGACGTCCCGCGAGCGCTCCTGCTTCACCATCTCCAGGGAGATGTCCACGAGATCCCGCACCATCGACTCGACGTCGCGCCCGACGTAGCCGACCTCGGTGTACTTGGAGGCCTCCACCTTGATGAAGGGAGAGTTGGCCAGCCGCGCCAGGCGGCGCGCGATCTCCGTCTTGCCGACGCCGGTCGGACCGATCATGATGATGTTCTTCGGCGCCACCTCCTCGGCCATGTCCGGCGGCAGCTTCAGGCGGCGCACCCGGTTGCGCAGGGCGATGGCGACCGCCCGCTTCGCCTTCTCCTGCCCGACGATGTAGCGGTCCAGCTCCTGGACGACCTGCCGCGGCGTCAGGTCGGCGGGCGGATCCATCAGACGCGGCTTCCCGTCCGCCGCGCCGCGCGGCAGCCGCTCGGCCATCACAGCTCCTCCACGACGATCCGGTCGTTCGTGTAGATGTCGATTTCCGCGGCGATCGCCAGGGCCTGCTCGACGATCTCGCGGGGGCCCATCTCGGTTCTGCGCGCCAGGGCCCGCGCCGCGGCGAGCGCGCACGGTCCGCCCGAACCGACCGCCACCAGCCCGTCGTCCGGCTCGATGAGATCGCCCGTGCCGGAGAGGAGGAACGATTTCCTGTCGGAGGCGACGAGCAGGAGCGCCTCCAGCCGGCGCAGCGCCCGGTCGGTGCGCCAGTCGCGCGCCAGCTCGACGGCGGCGCGCTCGAGGTTGCCGTGGTACTCCTCGAGCTTCGCCTCGAAGCGGGTGAACAGCGCGAAGCCGTCGGCGGCCCCCCCGGCGAAGCCCGCGAGAACGCTGTCCTTGTACAGGCGCCGGATCTTGCGCGCCGTGTGCTTCATCACCGTGCGGTCGAGCGTCACCTGCCCGTCCGCGCCCATCGCCACCTTGCCCCGGTGGCGCACGCACAGCACGGTCGTCGCGTGGATCGTCACGAAGATCTCCCGTCCGGCATTATGGTGGAAGGCACCCCGGGGGTCAACGCGCGACGAGTCGCACGCGCGCGTCGACGGCGCACGACGAGGCGCGGTCCTCTCCGGCGAGCAGCGGATTGATGTCCACCTGCTCGATCTCGGGGCGCTCGTCCGCCATCTGGGCCAGACGCAGGAGGGCCTCGACGAGGAACGCCTCGTCGACCGGCGATGCGCCGCGCGCCCCGGCGAGCAGCGCGTGGCCGCGGATCCCGCGGACCATCTCGCCGGCCTCGACGTCGGTGATCGGCAGGATGCGGAACACCACGTCCTTCAGCACCTCGACGAAGATGCCGCCCAGGCCGAACATCAGGATGGCGCCCAGCTTCGGATCGCGCGCCACGCCCAGGATCGTCTCGCGGCCGCCGCGCACCATCTTCTGGACCTGGTACCGGAGGTCGGCCGAGCGCAGCGACTGGCGCATCTCCCGGCAGGCCTTCTCGACCTCGGCCGCCGAGCGCAGGTCGAGCCGCACCGCGCCCGCCTCGGTCTTATGCACCAGATTGTCCGCGACCCCCTTCACGACGACCGGATACCCGAGCTCGGCGGCCGCGGCCACCGCCTGCGTCTCGTCGGTGACGATCCTCGACGGAGCCAGCGGAAGCCCGTAGGCCCGGAACAGACGCTCCGTCTCCTCGGGCAGCAGGACCCGGCGGCCGGCCGTCGCCGCGCCGCGCAGGACGGCCTCGGCCCCGGCGTGGTCGACGTCGAAGGTCCGCCGCGACCCTTCCGGCCGCGCGCGCATGCGCCTGTAGCGATCGAGGCCCGCCATGGCGCGCGCCGCCTCCTCGGGAAACATGTAGACCGGGATGCCGGCGTCGCGCAGCTCCTCGACGCCCTGCTTCCCCTGCTCCTTCCCCATGAAGCAGGTCAGGATCGGCAGGCGCGCGTCCCGCGCCGCATGGATGATCGCGCGGGCCACCTCGACGGCGTTGATCATGATGGGCGAGACGAAGATGACGACCAGACCGTCCAGTCCCGGGTCGTCCTTCAGGATCGCCAGCGCCGCCGCATAGCTCTGCCCGTCGGCGCCGGCCACCATGTCGACCGGGTTCCGCACGCTTGCCTCCGGCACCAGGACGCGCCGGAGCCGCTCCTGCGTCGGGGCGGACAGCTCGACGACCTCGAGCCCCAGGGTGGCCAGCGCGTCGGTGGCCATGATCGCCGGCCCCCCCGCGTTGGTGAGGATGCCGATGCGATTCCCCTCGGGAAGACGCTCGAGCGAGAACGCGGTGGCGAGCGCGAACATGTCGCTCATCGACTCGACCCGGATCACGCCGGCCTGGTCCAGGAGCGTGTCGTACGCCACGCCCGTCGCGGCCAGGGCCCCGGTGTGCGAGAAGGCGGCGCGCGCCCCCGCCGCGGTGCGCCCCGACTTGACCGCCAGGATCGGCTTCTTGCGCGACACGCGCCTGGCGATCGACAGGAAGCGCGTCGGGTTGCCGAACGACTCCAGGTACATGAGGATGACGTTGACGCGCGGGTCGTCCTCCCAGGCCTCGACGATGTCGTTCCCGGAGATGTCGGCCTTGTTCCCCATGCTGACGAAATAGGCGATCCCCAGGCCGATCTGGTGGGCGTGCGCCAGGATGACCTCGCCGAGAGCGCCGCTCTGCGAAATGAAGCCGGCCGACCCCGGCTCGGGGCGGGTGGCCGCGAACGTGGCGTTCATCCGCACGTCGGGGTCGGTGTTGATCACACCCATGCAGTTCGGCCCCACCATCCGGATGCCGGCCGCGCGCACCTTGTCCCGGAGGGCGCGCTCGGCGGTCTCCCCCGCCCCGCCGACCTCCTTGAAGCCGGCGGTGATCACCACGAGCCCCTTCGCACCGCTGGCGATGGCGTCGTCGACGACCCGCGGAACGAGCCCCTTCGGCACGACCACAACCACCAGGTCGACCGGCTCGGGAATATCGCGCAGGCTCGGGTAGCATCGGATGGAGTGAATCGACGCGGCGTTCGGGTTCACGGGATAGAGGGGTCCCGAGAACCCGTATTCGATCAGGTTGTGCAGGATCTCGCGTCCGATCGAGGTCTCGTGGCGCGAAGCGCCGACGACCGCGATCGAGCGCGGTCTCAGGATCGCCGACAGCGTCGAGTCCACGTCGTCCTCTCCCCTCGCCTATAATGCGGCGCGGCCTCGGGCGACATCACGCTGCGCCGCGGCAACGTGCGCGCTGAGGCGCCTGTTGTACTCCAGGACGCCCCGCGACTCAAGCCGCGCGCCCGGTCCGCCACGACCACGCTCCTTGACACCCGGCGGCGCCGCTCCATAGGATGTGCCGGCTTCGGAGACCCGCATGGCCCCCTCGTTCCGCGAGCGGAACATCGACCTGTCGATCGGCTACGCCTCGGCCGCCCTGTTCGGCGTCTCGATCGGCGTGCTGATCTGGTTCCTCCTGGCGCTCGTGGACCGGCCCGAGCCCGTGGTGAGCTTCGTGCACCGGGAGATCGAGCGCGCCACCGACGGCCGCGGCGACGCGCGCGCGACGTTCAATGTCCTCCTGATCCTGGTCTGGGGGGCGCTACACTCGGTCATGACCCGCCCGCGCTTCAAGGTCCATCTCCAAAAAGTTTTGCGGCCGCATCTGGAGCCCGCGTTCTATTCCCTCGTCGCGAGCGGCGGGCTGATCGGCGTCTGTCTGCTGTACCGGCCGATTCCGCGCGAGGTGTACCTGCTCGAAGGGGGAGCGGCACTCCTGGTGCGCCTGCTGTTCTACGCCGGCTGGGCGCTCTTCGTGTACTGCTGCTTCCACCTGGACGTTCTGGAGATCGTCGGGCTGCGGCCGATCCTCCGCTATCTCGACGGGGTCCCCCGGCCGCTGACGCCGTTCCGTCCCAGCGGCCCGTTCCTCTGGGTGCGCCATCCCGTGGAGCTGGCGTTCCTGATCGCCTTCTGGGCGGCGCCGATGATGACGGTCGGCCACCTCCTGTTCGCGACCGTGATGACCTTCTACACGTTCCTCGGCGTCGATCACGAAGACCGGCGCATGCTCGAGATGCACGGACCGGGATACGCCGACTACATCAAGAAGGTGCCCCAGATCCTGCCGCTGCCGCGTTGAGCCGCCTCCGGCCGATGCCGCCCCGCCTGGCCCTCCTCCTCCTGCTGCTCGTCACGTTCCTGTGCTGCCTGCCGGCCGTGAACGCCCCGTTCACCTACGACGAGCACGCCGGCATCGAGGAGAACCGGGTCGTCCACCCCGGCGCGCGCCTGGCGGACGCGGTGGCGTTCCGCTACTCGCCCGACCAGGCACGGCCATTGTTCTTCGCCTCGCTGCTGCTGGACGCCGACCTGTGGGGCATGCGCCCCGCCGGCTTCCGCGTGACCGGGTTCCTCCTGCACCTCGCCTGCGGTGTCCTGCTCTGGCTCCTTCTGGCGCGGCCTCCGGGGGACGCGGTCACGGCGCTCGCCGGTACCGCGGTGTTCCTCCTGCACCCGCTGCAGTCGGAATCGGTGCTCTACATCTGGGGCCGCTCGGAGGTGCTGGCGACCCTCTTCGGCCTGGCCGCGATCTTCCTGGCGCTGCGGGCCGCCGGTCGATCCACCCGCTTCTTCGCTCTGTGGGCCGGGGCGCTCGCCTGCGTGGCTCTCGGCCTGGCCTCGAAGGAGGAGGCCATCGCAATCCCGATCCTCTTCTTCCTGTGGTGGACCGTCGCCGAGGGACGACCGTGGAGGCCGGGAGCGGCGCGCGCCCTGGCGCTCGCCGTCCCGGTGATCCTCTTCCTGGCGATCCGCGGTGTCGCGCTCGGGGAGGTCGGCCGGCAGGTGTACGTGCGGAGCGTCGGCGACAACATCCTCGGCCAGGGGGTCGCGACGCTCGAGATGCTCCGTCTCTTCTTCCTGCCGATCGGCCAGACGGTCGATCACCCGACCGGCGTCCCCGGCGCCGTCCCCGGAGCGCTCGCGGTCGCGGCGTGCCTGGCGCTCGTGGCCGGGGCGGGCTGGGTCGCCGCGATGGCCGGGCGCCGCTTCGCGGACCGGGCGGTTGCCGCGCGGGTCGCCTGCGGCATCCTGCTCGCCGCCGTCGCCACCGTGCTCTACTGGCTCGTTCCCCTCCCCGACCTCGTGTGCGAGAGGCGGATGTATCTGCCCCTCGCCGGCGCGGCGCTGTCTGTGTCGGCGCTCCTGGCCGGCGGCCGGCGGCGCGGCTGGCTGGCCGCGGGCGTCCTGGTCCTGCTGCTCGCCCCGGCAATGGTGCTGCGCGCGCGCGTCTGGGCCGACCCGACCCGGCTGTGGAGCGAGGCGGCGCGGCTGGCGCCGCGCAAGGCGCGCCCCCTGATCAACCTGGGCGTGGTGGCCGCGGAGAAGGGAGAGACCGGCAGGGCGACCGATCTGTTCGGACGCGCCATCGCGCTCGAGCCGCGGAACGCCGAGGCGCTGTTCAACCGCGGCAAGCTGCACCTCGACGCCGGCGAGTACGCGCCGGCTATCGAAGATTTGGGGACCGCGGTTGAAGCCAACCCCGGCTTCGTGCGGGCGCGCATCAACCTGGCGATCGCCCGCATCGACACGGGGGATCTGGCGGGCGCCGAAGCGGATCTGCGCGCCGCCCTCGCGATCGAGCCCAAAAATCCCCGCGCTCTCACCAACCTGGGGGAGGTCCTGCGCGCCACGAACCGGACGAACGAAGCGGTCGGCGTGTACCGCGAGGCGCTGGACGCCGACCCGACCTACTCGCACGCCGCCGCCCGCCTCGGCGTGACCCTGGAAAATCTCGGCGACCGGCAAGGCGCCCTCGGCGCGTACCGCGAGTTCCTGGTGCGCGGCACGACCTCCCCCTCCGATCGCGACGCCGTATCCAGGAAGATGAAGGCGCTCGAGGCGACGCCGCCTGCGGGACCCTAGGGCGCGGCGGGCGGCTTCTGTTGTTTCGGCAGCGCCGGCGGCAACGGTTTGCGCGGCAGCAGGTCGGGGCGCGTCGCGGCGTGATAGACGAACGAGGCCATGATGGCGGACGCCTGCATCAGGTCGGCCGGCACGGCGCGGTCGTACACGTCGAGATCCGAGTGGTGCGTGCGCGTCATGTAATCGAGCGGGTCCTGGATGAACTGGAAGCCTGGGAGACCGACGGCGTCGAACGACTTGTGGTCGGTGCCCCCCGTGTCCGCCAGGGCCAGGGTCGTCGCCCCCAGGTCCTTGAATGGAGCGAGCCAGGACTCGAAGATCGGCCGCGCCATGTCGTTCCCCTGCAGGTAGACGCCGCGAATCCTCCCCGAGCCGTTGTCGAGATTGAAGTAGGCCGACAGCCGCGCGTGCTCGGGCTTCGGCGCCATCGTGACCGGATCGGCGAAGTGCTCCTTGACGTAGGCGCGCGACCCCAGGAGGCCCTGCTCCTCGCCGCTCCAGAGGACCAGGCGCACCGTGCGGTCCATCTTGAGATCGAGCGTCTTCAAGATGCGCATCGCCTCCAGGACGACGGCGCACCCGGCGGCGTTGTCCGTGGCCCCCGTGCCTCCGTGCCACGAGTCGAGGTGGGCTCCCAGCATCACGATCTCGTCCTTCCTGCGCCCCCCCGGGATCTCGGCGATGAGGTTCGACGCGTCGAGCGTGTCGTCGATGAATTTCGCCTCGATGTCGAGCGAGACCTTCACCGGGACGCCGCGGCCCGTCAGCCGGACCAGCCGGTCGTACGACTCGGGCGCCAGGACGACGCAGGGGGGAGACACCGGGGCGTCCGGATCCCCCGACCGCACCCCCTCGGCGAACACGATGCCGCCGTTCCCCCGCTTGTCCCCCGCGAGGACCGCCGTCACCCCTTCGTCACGCAGGAAGCCGCTCAGGCGATCCAGCACCCTCCGGCGTCTCACGTAGAAGTCGGAGGTCACCTCCTGGGGGAGCGAGCCGGTCACCTTCTCGCGCTCCTCGCGGTCGGCGGGCAGGCGCTGCAGCGGCCACTCCAGGGGGGGCAACGGCTCGGGCTCCGGGCCCTGGGCCAGGAGCTCGAGCTTGGGGTCGTCGTAACGCTCGACCAGCGGTTTGGTCGGCAGCGCGGGGTTCGGGGGCGGCTCGATCAGGACGATCTTCCCCCGCAGCTTCCCCTTCTGCTTCGAGGCGTAGTCGCGGATCCCGGCAGCGAGTGTCTCCAGGTCCCAGATTTCACCGGTCTGCTTCTCTTCGAACAGCGGCGCGAACACGACGTCCCCGCTCACAGGCCCCTGAGTGCCCGACGTCCAGGCCTTCGGGACGCCGTGCAGAGGCGCGTACACCGGCTGCAGCAGGCTCGCCGAGAAGCGCTGCAGCGTCCAGCCGCGCCCGAAGCGCCCCCACGTCTCGAGATGCGGCCCGGCGACGCCCCAGCCCTTCAGGCTCGTCATCGCCCACTCGGCCGCCGAGCGCCACCCCGGCGACCCGGTCAGCCTCGGACCGTTCACGTCGGTCAGGAAGAAGAGGTGGTCCATCACCTTCGAGTCGCGGAACGCCTCGTCCTTGATCCTGTGCACCGTCTTGAGATCGACCGGCTCGTCAGCGACCGCGGCGATTGATGCGCCGATCGTGATCAAGAAGATCGCCAGCCCGCGTGCGCGCAGCCTCATCGTCCATCCCCCGCTCTCCCGGTCCGATCCTGAGATCCCCGGGAGGGGGCGGATGTTATGCGCACGGAAAGACCCGGTCAAGTTCGCGCGGCCGGTGGTGACCTGGGGCACGAGGTGCGTTATACTCCCGCAATTCGATTCGTTGCCCGACGACGGTTGGCGGAAGGTGACTCTCCGATGCGCCGTCCCCTCGTGCCCGTCCTGATGGTTGCGGCCCTCCTTGCGGCATCTCCCGCGATCGCGGCTCCGCACGAACTCTGCGCCGGATTCCTGACCGCGCCCCCCGGGACGCGGGTGGGGATCCCGATCACTCTGTTCGACGGCGACGGCGTGGCCGGGATGCAGGTCGACATCCATTTCGACCCGGCGAACCTGGCGCCGGCGGCCGTCCATCTCGGCGCGGACACCGCGGCGGCCGGCGTCTGGCTCGTGGACAGCGCCCTGCGGGGCCCCGGCATCATGACGGTGCTCCTCTACACCAATCCCCCCCGCGCGCTCACCCCGGGCTTCAAGAGGATGGCCATCGTCGATTTCGACGTCGTCGCCGCGGCCTCGCTGAGCAACATGCCCCTCCCTCTGTCAGGCTGCGTGCTGGGGGACGTGAACGCGCTGTCCCTGCCGTGTACGATCTGCCTCCAGCCCGGTGTCACCCTGGCGGCGCCGCGATTTTTCATCTCCCTGGCGCAGGATGACCTCGTCTTCCATCCCTCCGCCATCGTCGTGGAGCAGGGGGACTGGGTGCTGTGGGACAACGTCGGCTCGAGTCTCTTCCATACGACCACCAGCGGCACGCGCGACCCCTCGACGCGCACGTGCACGGCGGACGGTCTCTGGCGGGGAGAGCTGCAGCCGGATCAACAGTTCGCCCGGCAGTTCCTCGAGCCGGAGGGAAGCCTCCTCCCCTACTTCTGCGAGCCCGACTGCGCCGCCGGCCAGACCGGAACGGTGGCGGTCACCGGGCCGATCGTCCTCATGCTCTCCGGCGGCCCCGGGGTCTCCCTGCTGACCTGGCAGGGAGGGAGCGGTCGCTACCTCGTGCACCGCGGCGAGGAGCCGTCCTTCACCGGCACGACCACGACGAGCCTGGTCCCCGACGGCGGGGACACCGGGACGACCCTCACCGAGCCCGCCGTTCCGGTGGCCGGCGGTATCTTCTTCTATCTCGTCGCGAACAAGCCCTGAAGCACCCGATCGAAGAAATAAAAAGGGGGTCCCGGTTTCCCGGGACCCCCGAGTCGTTGCTGGAGGGCCGCCCTGCGCCCTCCGTCGAGGCGGTCGACTAGCGCAGCGTGATGTTACGGCCGGCCGAGTCGGAGAGGACGATCGCCTCGAGGCTCGGGCTGCCCGCGCCGGTGATGCGCAGGATGGCGCCGTCACCGTTCACGCCGGCTCCCGAGGCGCTGAAGAGGATCACTCTCAGGCGCGCCCCGTGACCGGTGTCGCTCGTGATCTGCCAGCCCTGCGCTGCCAGGCCGGCCGCCGTGATCGTCGTGTTCGGGGAGGCGTTGCGCAGATCGATCTGCAGGCCGCTCAGATCGACGGCCCCCTTGACGGTCAGCAGATAGCTGCGCTGACTCTCCTTGACGAGACTCACGCCGATCGGAGGGGAGGCGACGCGCAGCGCGGCCCCCGCGGCCGTCCCGATGCACGGACAGAGGGGCGGGCGACCCAGCGCCTTGTTCCTGACCCGCACCACGTCGAGAACGTTGATCGTCCCGTCGACCCCGCAGTCCTGGTCCAGCATGTTGCCGGCCCAGAACTGGAACGTGGTCGGCGGCGGAGTCGCCACCGGGATGAGCAACGCCTGGCGGACGTCGCGCTGCACGTCGAGGACGTTCACTCCTCCGCTGGCGTCCACGTCTCCCTTCGCCACCCCCTGGAACGGATCGCTCGTCCCCGAGATCAGGATCGGCGGATCGGACACCGTGAGATTCAGGGGGAAGGCGGTCCCGGGAAGGAACGGATCGAGGCAGCAGCGCAGGTTGTAGACCTGCGAGCCCAGACCGCCGGCGAAGTTCATCGTGGCGGGGACGAGTTTCCCGGAGCAGATCGGCCCGACCGCCATCGGGTCGACGGCGTTGTAGCCGGACGCGAGTGTCCCCAGGGAATTAAGCGCCGCCACCTTCACCAGGAACGGCAGCGGGTCAAACGGATCGACTCCGACCGGCGAGGGGATCGGCTGGAACGAGAAGCTGCTGGCGTTGCGCACGATGATCGAACCGGGCTGCCGGCACGGCTGGCAGGGGATCGAGCGTCCCGCCGGATCGCTGAGGACGCAGTTCTTCTCGGCGAGCGGTACCGGGCCGTTCGGGGCCGACGCGACGATGTCGAAATCGATCAGGGCGACTTCGCGCGGTCCGGGGCCCAAGCCCACGGGCGGATTGCTCGACCCGAGGATACGCACGACGCCCGGTCCGACGGGAGCGCTGTTCACCGTCCACCCCCCCGCCGCGGTTGTGTCGGCGCCCAGCTCCACGGCCGCCACGCTGAGCAGCGCGGCGTTGTAGGAGACATCCACCTGGAATCCGGCCACGCTGTCACCGTTGTCGAGAGTGATCGGCACGGCGACCCGGGTGCCCGGCTCGCCCGCCGTCGACTCGTTGCAGATCGTGCGGATGTTCGGATCCACCACGAACCCGCCGCCCGCGCGGCCGAGAGGCGCCAGCGGGCTCAGGTTTGGCTCGAAGACGACCCCGTATCCTCCGGTGGGCGGGGCCGTGCCCTGGAAGATGTCGAAGAAGCTGAAGCGCAGGGTCTGTGTCTCCCCCGGCTTCATGAGAAGCGGAGTCGACTTGTCGATGATGTGGAGGGCGCCCGCCGGATCGGTCAGCGTGACGTGCGTCCCCTTGCAGGCAAGGTCCACCGGCCGCGGGTTCTTGAGCTCGACTTCGAAGAACACATCGAAGAAGCTGTCGAACGTCTGGGTCGGCGTGCCCTGCGAATCCAGGATGGAGACCTTCACCTGCAGGGGCTGCTGCTCGAACGGATACGGGCAGCCGTCGTTCTCGGGCGGTCCGGGGATGGTCGGGCAGCGATCGGCGTAATCGGGCGTGCCGTCGAAGTCCGTGTCTCTCGTCAGCGGCGAGACATCGATCGGGATCTGCGCCACGCCCGCGACGCCGAAGCGGTCGATCCCCGTGAGGGTGATCACGTGCCGCCCGGCCTTGAGCTGAACGTCCAGGTTGTACCCCGTCCCGAGCGGTCCCTGGAGATCCGACGACCACTGCAGCTGATCGCCCGGCAGGACGCCGTCGTCCGGGCTGCTGCCATACCCCATCAAGGTCACCGGCTTCCCCTCGCCGGCCACGGCCGGCTGGTCCTTCGAAGGAGGAACCGGCTCCGCGATCACCACAACGGGCTTCTTGCGCGCCACGACGAAGGGACCGGCCGTCGCCTCGGCGGTGTTGTAGCCGTCGCTGACCGTGACCCGGATGATCCCGTTGTTGCTGCCGGGGAGATTCGCCGGATCGAGCGTCAGGGCGCTCCGGTCCTCCATGTTGCCGGTCAGCGAGATGAAGTGCTGCCCGCCGTCCGGGCTGTATTGCACGGAGGAGTAGATCTCCGGGCTGTCCTGGTCGGTGGCGTTCCAGGACAGCAGGAACGGCCGGTCGAGCTTCGGCATCTGCCGGGGATCGGGAGCGAGGATCTGCACCGCCGGCAGGAGCAGGCTGACCGCCTGCCTGTCCAGGATCGCGTCGCCGTCGAGCAGCCGGACTTCCATGACCTCCGAATTCCCGTCCGCGTTGAGCGGAGTCGGCATCCGGAAGCTGAACGCGTACGGAGTCGGCTCCTCTCCGTCCCCCTGGAAGTTGGCGTCGAACTGCCGGGCCTCCAGGACCTGGCCATTGACTCCGATGAGCTCGATCGCGAACCGGCCCTTCCCGCCGCGCTCGATCGGCACGGCCCGCTTCAGGCGCCAGGTCGGCCAGAGGACGCCCGTCCCCTCGGGGTTGATGATGCCGTTGATGAACCCGATGTCGATCGTCGGCAGCTCCTCCTCGGGAGGGTTCAGCAGACCGTACGGCATGAACACGTCGATCGGGATGACCTGCCACCAGTTGAAGTGACAGGAGTCGAAGAGCGACTCGGGCGTCGTGGCCTGCCACAGGTTCCAGAAGTGCGAGTAGCGCGACGGACTCTGCCACGCCTGGCTCGTGAACAGGCCGGGCACCATGACGTCGAACTGGCTGGAGGAGACGGGCACCGCGAGGTCGGTGTCGAAGCCGGTGATTCCGATCTGACCGGTCGCCATCGACTGATGCACCTGGCAATAGTTGTGGTACAGCTCGTGGTTGAAGGTGCGCTGGAAGCGGCTCGCCTCGGTGTTGCCGTAGGCGGCGACATCGTGCGGGGCCGCGCAGGACGGAAGCTGGGACAGCCCGTTGCCGTTGACCGGTCCGGGCCACCAGCCGTAGACGTTGTCGTAGGTCGTCCCGCCGACCGTGCGCATCAGCGCCAGCGAATCGAGCAGCGTGCCGTCGACCGTCGTCGAGAGATCGGTCGGCCACTGCTTCACGGTCGGGTTCAGCCAGTACTGCAGCTTGCAGGGGGCCAGCGGCCCCGCCTTCAGGAACCAGGCCATCCCGTTCGCCGCCATCCCCGCGTCGGCGATCCGTGTCGCGTCGCTGTCGAACTGCAGCCGCACCCCCTCCACGCGTAGACGCTGGTTATGGATGAAGTCGCGGCTCGTCGACGGCGGGCTCAACACGTTGATGTTCGGTGTGGAGGACGACAGGGCCAGCTCGAACGACACGTTGCCGCTCGGAGGGAAGGCCCAGGTGAAGGTGAGACTGCTGTTGGCGTTCTCCGGGTTCGGGCTCGTCCAGGGGGCCACGGAGATCGGTCCGTTGATGGGCGCCAGCGTCGCGATGACCGTCGCTCCCTGCCTCACCGTGAGCGTGCCGTTCACGCTGACGGGAGGAAAGAAGGTCGGGAAATGAAAGCTGAATCCCAGGATGCTGAAGTGGATGTAGCGCTGCGCCTGGATGTAGGCCCGGATGGCGGTCGGCTTGTGGGCCGACAGACCGATGCCCGGGTCCGCCGGCACCTGTGGGCGGGTCTGGACCGACTGGGTGACCTCCAGGTCCCCCAGCGCCAGACTGACCTGGCCGTCGTGGGCGCGCGCCAGTCCGGCCCCGAGCGGCAGGAGCAACAGGGTGAGAAGCGGGAAGATTAGGGACCGACACCTCATGGGGCCTCCTCGGAGAGAGCGTTCTCTCCTCAGACACGGGTGAATGGGTCCCGGCCTTTCCCCCGCCCGGTGCGTCAGGGCTCGGAGGTGGCCGCGCTCGCCCAACTGCGGACGCGGCGACCATACGAGTCCGACGAAGCCATCACGAGAGTTCAGCCAGGAAACAGGAAATCAGATTGCGGGAGGCTAACAGGAAGAGTTCGAGAGCGCAAGACCCCGTCGAGCGGAAAAATTCATTCGGCGCACAGGATGGGATGGAAATCGCTGCACGGTCCGGGACTGAACAGCCCCGTGCCCTTCTCGCGCAACAGGGTTCCGTCGATCCGGGTGCCGTCGGGGTGGACGGTCATCTGCCAGTCCTTCCCCGCCGTGCTGTCCGAGCAGTTTCTGGCCAGGTCGAGGTCGTCCACCCAGGACCTGTCGCTCTCGCTGGACAGCCAGAGCACTCCACGGGTGCCGTAGGCGTTCTTGATCTCCCCCGTGCTCGGGAAATGGCTGTCCGGGAACTCCGCCCGGCATTTCCGGGTCGCGCCGGTCCGGCCTCCCAGGTCCCCCTGGTAGGCGGCCGTGGTCGAGCGCAGGGTCATCGGCAGCGTCCCGCTGCCTTGCAGGGTTACGAGGAGGCGCCCGCCGGCATCGGTGGACAGATTGCCGACGGAGACGGTCCCGGCCACCGGCTGGATGGCGGGGAAATTGGAGACGGCCACCGGCACCGGCCCGGCGGTGGCCGCCGCCCCGGTCGTCGCCCGCGGGCGCTCCGCCCCGACTCCCGGCAGGAACAGCGCCGCGGCCCCGGCGAGCCCCAGACAGGCCCACGCGGTCATTCTACGCATGCCTATTCATGTACGACGAGGCGGACCAGGATGCAACAGGAAACCCGCTGCCAGAACGGGTTTCATGGCAACTGCGCCGATCCGGGGACGGGTGGGCCGTCCGAGGAAGCGTGCTCTGGACACTCGTCCGGCATCCGTGGCATTCTCCGTCTCCGCGACCTTTCGGGTTGCCACGATGCCGGAGTGGCGAAACTGGTAGACGCACGGGACTCAAAATCCCGCGGGCGCAAGCCCATGTCGGTTCGAGTCCGACCTCCGGCACCAACCGACCGCCTGGCGCCGATTCGGCTTCAGTGCTCCGACGCCCCCGCCGGCGCCGCTTTCACTTCGTCGGGCAGCTTCTGCGGCTTCTTGTCGCTCGCCGGCGTCCCCTCGGGAGTCGGATTGAGGTGGGCGTCGAGCCAGCCGATCCATTCGCGGTAGACCGAGCGCATACGCACGGGGTCCGAGGGGAAATGCCCCGCGACGGGCCAGGCGACGAAGCGTGTGTCGACGCCGTTGTCCTTGAGGGCGTGGTACAGGCGGTACGACTGGGTCACGGGGACGCGCGCGTCGCCGGTGTCCGAGAGGATGAGCGTGGGGGTCTTGATGCGGCCGGCGTAGGTGATCGGCGACTGCTCGCGGTACGACTTCTCGCGCCCGCCCGTCCAGGGCGATCCTTCGAACGACCAGCGCGCCTGCACGTTGAAATCCGACAGATTGTACTGGTCAACCCAGTCGGTGACCGGGGCGCCGGCCACGGCCGTCTTCCATTCGTCGTAGTGGCCGATGAGCCACGAGGTCATGAAGCCGCCGTACGACCAGCCCGAGACTCCGATGCGCGAGGCGTCGACCGAGCCGCGGTCCTTCACGACCTTGAGACCGGCCATGACGTCCCTGCCCGGGCCGGCGCCGGCGTCGTTGACGATGGCGCGCTGGTAGGCGTTGCCGAGATTGTCGCTGCCGCGGTAGTTCGGCTGGAAGACGATGTAGCCGCGCGCGGCCATCAGCTGGCCGAAGGTCGAGAAGCTCTCGGTCGAGGCCGCCTGCGGTCCGCCGTGGATCAGGAGCACCATCGGATACGTCCTGCGCGCGTCGAAGTCCGGCGGGTAGATCAGCACGCCGTCCTCCGACCAGCGGTCGGGCCCCTGCCACGCGATGCTCTCGACGCGTCCGAGGTCGAGAGCCGCCACCGGATCGTTGAACGAGGTCAGCCGCTGCGCAGGTGAGTCGGCCGAGGCCATGTAGTACAGCTCGGTCGGGTGCTGCGACTCGCTGCCGGTGAAAGCGATGGCGCCGCCCGGCGCCACGGCCGCGTCGATCCAGAACGACCAGGAGGGGTTCGCCCTGCCGAGGTCGAGCCGGCGCGCCTTCCCGTCGACCGGCTGGAGCCACAGCGAGACGCGCGTGCCGTCGTTGCCGCCCACCAGGAGCGCGCGGCCGTCCGGCATCCAGATCGATCGGTACAGACAGCGGTCGAGCGCGCGGGTCACGACCCTCGGCTCCCCTCCCGCCGCCGGGACGACGGCGACCTCGTTGACGTTGTTCGGGTTTCCGTCGCGCGGATACCACAGGGCGACCTGCCGGCCGTCGGGGCTGAAGCTCGGATACCCTTCCAGGGTCCGGCGACCGGTCAGCGGGCGCACGGCTCCCGTGGCGACGTCGAGGATCTGGATGGACGACTGATCGGAGTCGCCGAAGTGCGGCCTCTCCTGGCGCGTGAAGGCGATGCTCTTGCCGTCGGGCGACCAGGACAGGGGGGACGAGGGAGGACCGGGCGGCTGGCTCACGGGCAGGGACCAGGTTCCGGACGTGAGCCGCTTCGCCCCTCCGCCCTCGGACGGCACCAGCCAGATGTGCGACCGGTTCGGCGCCTCCTGCGCCAGGAAATCGTTGTCCCCGACCTCGAAGGCGTCCTCCCCCTTCTTCATCTCCTCGAGCTTCGCGGGAACGTCTTCGGTCACGAAGGCGAGAGCGCCGCCGTCGGGCCTCCAGGCGAACTGCTGCACGCCGCCCCAGGCGTCCGTGATCTGCAGCGCGTCGCCGCCGTTCATCGGCAGCACGAAGATCTGCCGGCGACCCTCTTCATCTTTCTGTTCCGCGGCAGCCGGCGTTCCGGCATCGTCCTTCTTCGCCGGCTTCTTCGGCGTGCCCTTGGCCAGGAAGGCGATCCGCGCCCCGTCCGGAGACCAGCGCGGATGGGCGAGCTCCTCGCGTTCGCGCGTGAGGATCCGCTGCGCCTTGGTCGCCACGTCGACGAGGACCAGCTCGGCCTCGTGCCGGTTGTCGTCGTAGTTGGGGCGCGACACCACGATGAGGATCGATTTTCCGTCGGGCGACACCTGCGGATCGCTCGGGCGCACCAGGCGCGCCAGGTCCTCGAGAGCGAGGCGGCGTGGTGATGCGCTCGTGGCCGGGGCGTCGGCGAGCGCCGGCAGGGTGAGAAGGCATGAGGCCAGCGCGACAATAAGAACGACGGGGCGTCTCATCGATGCGTCTCCTTCAGAATGACGGCAGGGTGGGGCGATTATATCGGACTCACCGCCGTTCGCAGAGGATGACGTGATCGGTCGAATCGGCGCCGAATGGCTCGCGCCGGAAGGAGCCCCAGTGCTCGCGAACCACGAACCCCTCCTTCCCGAGGAGGACCTCCAGCTCGAATCGCGTGTACAGGTGGAACATGAGGCTGGTTCGCCGCTCGTCCAGCACCTCGCCGCCTATCCTCATAGTCCTCCAGGTGTAGGTCACCTGCAGATTTCCGGACGTATCCAGGGGGCGCGTGTCGACGCTCCTGACGACCACCTGATCCGTGCCCGTCAGGGCTCGTTCGATGGCACGGCTCTCTTCGTGAGGGCGAGTCAGCAGATCGGGGTCGGGCCGCAGGACATCGAAACAGAGGAGCCCGCCGGGTTCGAGGTGACGGGTCACGTTGCGCAGCCAGGCCCGTCTGTCGTCCGGATCGAGCAGGTGTTGCGCGACGCGGAAGGGGGCGGTCACGAGGCGGTAGCGGTTGGCGAGGCACGCGCTGCGAATGTCCCCCTGGGTCAGGCCGATCCTGCGCCTGACCTCGTCGGGCTCGGCGGAAAGCTTGTCCCGCAGCGCCCGCAGCATGGCGGGCGAGGAATCGATGCCGTGGATGGCGACCCCGGCGCGGGCAGTCGCCAGGAGGTTCCGTCCGCTGCCGCAGCCCATTTCCAGGACCTGTCCGCCTACTTCCCCTGCCAGTGATGAGTAGAACTCGATGTCCTCGACTCGGCCGGCGGCCACGTAATCGGCGTCATAGAAGCGGGCCATGAGGGCGTACGGGTCCGGGCCCTCCGGTTCAGTCACGCGCTTGCCATTCATGTCGGCGTCGATCCCGCACGAAAATACCGCCTGACCTTGCCGCCGCGCAAGCGGTCTCCTGGCATGCTCGCGTCGCCCCCGGCTCGAACGGGTGGCATGCTAGGATCGGACGTGGCCTCATCCGGCAACAATGCCCGGCACGAGCGGCTTCTTTCCGCCCGGGACAGGCTCGCCGCACTGCTGTCGCGTTGGCGGGCGCGCCATCCGGCCGCGGCTCTGGAACGCGTCGAACGCTTCGTCCCGGTCATTCAGGGGCTCGCTCCTCCCGGCGACGATCCGCCCGGACAGCGGCCGGAGCTCCTGCGTTTCCCGGGTCTCTCCGCGCGGCCGTGGTACGAGAACGACCGCTTTCCATGGATCGAGCCGCTCGAGCGGCGCTGGCGCGAGACGCGCGCCGAGCTCGATGCCCTGCTCGCACGACCGGGCTCCTTCGCGACGTTCGTCGACGGGGAGGGGGCCGAGTACCGGGAAGAAAAGTTCGGCCTGCGCGACCGCCGGGACGCCTGGACGGTGTTCGACCTCCTGTCCCCCGACGGCGTCCGGTGTTGCCCGCGCACCGCGGCCGTGGTGGAACAATTGATCGGCGAGGTGTTCCTGGCCCAGTTCTCCCGGCTGCTTCCAGGGACTCACCTGCCTGCCCACTGCGGTCTGGTCAACTATCAGCTGACCCTGCACCTCGGCGTTCTCATCCCGCCCGGCTGCACGATCCGCGTCGGCTCCGAGACGCGGACGTGGACGGAGGGCCGCTGCCTCGTCTTCGACGACAGCTTCGAGCACGCAGTCTGGCACCGTGGAGAGGGGGACCGGGTCGTCCTCCTCGTGCGCTTCCCGCACCCGGACCTGACCGCCGTCGAGATCGATGCCCTGGCCGACATCGAGGAAAATGTGGGGGCGCTTCTCGGCGACACCGCCGCCGCACGCAAGGCCAGCCTGCAGGACTTGCGCCTGCTGCCTTGCCAATCGGATAACATCCGGACCCGGAGGACCGCATGGCCGCTGAAGACAAAGACGACGACCTCTACAGGGTCGTGATCAACCACGAAGAGCAGTACTCCATCTGGCCGATCGACAAGGAGAACGCGCCGGGCTGGAAGGACGCGGGCAAGACCGGCACCAAGGCCGAATGCCTGGCCCACATCAAGGAAGTCTGGACCGATATGCGGCCGAAGAGCCTGCGCGACAAGATGGACCGGGACAAAGGCCGGGCTTAGGGTCCCGGCCCTGAAGCCTCTTTTTTTTGCCCGGCGGACGGCGCCCTGGACGCCCCGGCAACGGCCGCTTGCAGGCGCGCTCGGAGCTCCCCGGCCAGGGCGTGGACGTGCGGCTCGCGCAGCATCGAATAATGATCGCCCGGGACCTGGTGCACCTCCACCCCCCCGGCGGCGATTTCGCCCCAGCCGAGCGTCGGATCGCGATGGTGCGCCGTCGCGTCCGCGGCGCGGAACAGGGTCACGCGTCCGGGATAGATCCCGGGCAGGTAACCGCGCAGGGCCTTCAGGTTCGACCTGAGGACTTCAAGCAGACGCCGGACCTCCGCGTCGCGGATCTCGGGCGGCAGGAGCCCCTCGGCTTTCGCCCGCTCCACGACGCCGTCCAGTCCGGACGCAGATCCGCCGCCCAGCTCGCGCGCCAGCATGGCCACCAGCGATGAGCCGTCCACCGGATTGGAGGACTCGGGAAGCGAACCCGGGGCGCGGCTGTCGATGAGCGCGAGCAGCGACACGCGCTCGCCGCGTGCCGCGAGCCGGCGGGCCATCTCGAACGCGACCACTCCGCCGAACGACCAGCCGCCGAGGGAGTACGGCCCGCGGGGCTGGTGCTTCCTGAGGGCCTCGGAATACTTCGACGCGAGGGCCTGGACCGAGGTCTCCGGCGTGTCCCCGTCCTCCAATCCCGGCGCCTCCAGGGCCATGAACGGCCGGTCGGTCCCGAGACGGCGCGCCAGTGCACCGTAGCAGAGGATCGTCCCGCCGATCGGGTGCACGCAGTAGAACGGCGGCCCCGTGGCGGAGTCGCCTGAGAGGCGCACGAGCGGCGGGCGCACGTCCGGCGCGGCTCCGCGCCGGAGCGCGTCCGCGAGTACGGCGATCGTGCCGCCGCGGAACAGGGTCGAGAGTGGCAGCCGCCTCCCGAACTCGCTCTCCACCCGCGCCATGAGTCGGACGGTCAGGAGGGAGTGACCGCCGAGGTCGAAGAACGATTCGTTCACACCGATCGGACGGACGTTCAGTACCTCCTCCCAGAGAGCCGCCAGACGACGCTCCACGTCGTCACGGGGTGCCGCGGCTCGCGTCGCCGGTCGCGCGGGATCCCGTCCTGCCCCTCCCGGCCGCACCACCCGGAGGGCGCGGCGGTCGACTTTGCCGTTTGGCGTCCTCGGCAAGGAGTCGAGCGCGACGATGGACGACGGCACCATGTGGACCGGCAGCTTCTGCTTCAGGAAGGAGCGCAGGTCGCCGGGCAGGACCACCTCCCCTGCCTCGGGCACCACGAACGCCACCAGACGACTGTCGCCCGGGGACGGCTCCTGGACGACCACGGCGCTCTCGTGGATGGACAGGTGCTGCGCCAGGACCGCTTCGATCTCCCCCGGCTCGATCCGGTAGCCGCGCAGCTTGATCTGGTGATCCGTGCGCCCGAGAAATTCAAGCGTGCCGTCCGGCAGGAAGCGCCCCAGGTCGCCCGTCCTGTAGAGGCGAGCGCCGCGCTCGCCGCTCCAGGGATCGGGCAGGAAGACCTCGGCGGTCAGGTCGGGACGGTGGAGGTAGCCTCGGGCCACGCCGGCCCCGCCGACGTACAGCTCGCCCGGGACACCGATCGGCGCCGGCTCCATTTTGCGGTCGAGCACGCGGAGCCGCGCGCCCGGGATCGGGCGGCCGATCGGAACGCTGTGGTTCCCGTCCTCCACGCCTCTCGCCGGCGTGGTGCATTCGTGCGCGGCGCACCAGACCGTCGCCTCGGTCGGTCCATATTCGTTGAACAGTCGGGCCTCCGGGAGCAGGCCGCGGTGCTTCGCCACAAGCTCGGGCGGGCAGACCTCTCCCGCCACGATGACGGTCCGCAGCGACGCGAGATCGTCGGGCCGCGCCTGGGCCAGCGTGTAGGCGTACAGAGACGGGACGCTCAGCCAGTGCGACACGTGCTCTCCCCGGATCAGGTCGAGGAGTCTGTGCGGGTCCTCGTGGACGTTCTCGGGAGGCACGACGAGTGTGCCCCCGGAGGAGAGAGTCCAGAAGATCCCCGCCACCGAGCTGTCGAAGGCGAAGGGCGGGAGCAGCAGGAAGCCGGCGATCGTCTCCCGGTACATATCCAATCGGGCGGCGGTCGAGCGGGCCAGGTTGCCATGCGTCACGAGCACCCCTTTCGGCAGCCCCGTCGAGCCGGACGTATAGATGACGTAGGCGAGATCGTCGCGGTCGGGGCGGCGGTCGAGGGGCGACGCGCCCGCTGCGGCGATCGCCGCGGCGTCGTCCGCGTTGTCCAGGCAGACGGCGCGCGGCGGGCGCAGCCGAAGCGACGATAGCAGCGGTTCGCGGGTCAGCAGGATCGGGGCGCGCGTGTCGCGCAGGATGAACTCGAGCCGCTCGCGGGGATAGCCCGGGTCGAGCGGGACGTAGGCGCCGCCCGCCTTCAGGACAGCGAGGATCCCGACGATGAGGTCGAGGGAGCGCTCGAGACAGATCGCCACGGGGACCTCGGGCCCGACCCCCAGGGATCTCAGATGCCGGGCCAGCCGGTTCGCGCGGCGATCCAGCTCCCGGTAGGCGAGGCGGCCGGTCCCGGAGACGACGGCCGGCGTCCCGGCTGTGCGGGCCGCCTGCGCCTCGATCCGATCGAGGATCAGGGGATCCTCCGTCCGGGTCTCCCCGCCCGCGCCCCGGCTCCACTCTTCGAGCACGGTCCGCCGCTCCGAAAGCCGCAGGATCGGCAGGTCCGACACACGTCGCTCCGGGTTGTCCAGGGCCGCGCGCAGCAGGACCTCGAGGTGTCCGGCCATCCGGCGGATTCTCGGTTCATCGAACAGATCCGTGGAGTACTCGAACGAACCGGCCAGCCCCTCCCCGGCGTCGGTGATCGACAGCGTCAGGTCGAATTGCGACGTGCCGGTGTCGATCTCCATGTACTGCATCGTCAGGCCGTCAAGTGCGGGGACGTCCTCGCTCGGGGGTTGCAGGGCGAACATCACCTGGAACAGCGGCGCGCGGCCGAGGTCGCGCTCGGGCTGCAGCGCCTCAACCAGCTTCTCGAACGGCAGGTCCTGGTGCGCGTAGGAGCCGAGGGCGGAGTCCCGCGTGCGCCGGAGGAGCGCCCGGAACGACGGATCGCCGCAGAGGTCGCCGCGCAGAACCAGCGTGTTGACGAAGAAGCCGATCATCCCTTCGGTCTCCACACGGCTGCGCCCGGCGATCGGCGTCCCGACCAGGATCTCCTCCTGCGCCGTATAGCGGTGCAGGAGCGACTGGAAAGCCGCGAGGAGCGTCATGAACAGGGTGACTCCCTCGCGGCGCCCGAACTCCTCGAGATCCTTGCCCTGATCCGGCGGCAGGGCGAAGGAATAGCGCGCTCCGCGGTAAGTCTGGATCGGCGGACGGGCCCTGTCGGCCGGAAGGTCGAGGACCAGGGGCGCCCCGGCCAGCCGCTCCTTCCAGTACTCAAGCTGCCCCCGCAGGACGTCCCCCTGCAGCCACCGTCTCTGCCACAGGGCGTAGTCGGCGTACTGGACCGCCGGCTCCGCCAGGGAGGACGGGCGCCCGGCGCGGAAGGCGCCGTAGATGTGCGCCAGCTCGCGCAGGAACACGTGCATCGACCAGCCGTCGCTGACGGCGTGATGTGTCGTCAGGAACAGGACGTGATCGTCGTCGGACAGCCGCACCAGGCCGGTGCGCGCCAGCGGGCCCCGAGCCAGATCGAAAGGGGCGCGGGCTTCGTCACGCGCCAGCCTGAGGATCTCCCCTTCGCGCTCGCGGGCCGGCAGGCGGCCCAGGTCGACGACCGGCAGGTCGAGCTCCGACGCGGCTGCGATGACCTGCACCGGCTCGCCCCGGCGCTCGGCGAACGTGGTCCGCAGCGCCTCGTGGCGTCGGACGATTTCGGAGTGGCTCCGCCGCAACGCCTGCACATCGAGTCTCCCCCGCAGACGCAGAGCGGCGGGGATGTTGTAGAAGGCGCAGCCGGGCTCGAGACGGTCGAGAAACCACAGACGCTGCTGCGCGAACGACAGCGGCAGATCGCCGTCCCGCGGCGCTCTGCGGAGCTCCGGAACGTCATGCCCCGCGGCCGCGGCGCTACCGCTCTCGATCGCACGCAGCAGCCCCGCCACCGTGGGCGCGTCGAACAGGGCGCGCAGGGGGAGGTCGACCTTGAACGCCTCGCGGACACGCGAGACGAGCTGCGTCGCCAGCAGCGAGTGGCCACCCGCCTCGAAGAAATTGTCGTTGAGGCCGACCCGTTCCGTCCTCAGGACATGTCCCCACAGACGGGCCAGCTTCTTCTCCTCGGGAGTGACCGGTGCGGCATGCTCCGCGGCTCCCGCGAGCCTGGAGGGACCCGGCGCCGGCAGAGCCTTGCGGTCCAGCTTGCCGTTCGGCGTCCGCGGCAGCGCCGCCAGGACGACGAACGTCGCCGGCACCATGTACTCCGGGAGTCGCGCCGCGAGGTGGCGCCGCAGCTCGCGCAGCGACATGGACGCCGGCCCCGGCTTCGGGACGACGTAAGCCACCAGGCGTCTGTCGCCGTCGCTCTCCTCCCGCACCTGGACGACCGTCTCGCCGATCGCCGGATGGGAACCCAGCACCGACTCGATCTCCCCCGGCTCGATCCGGAAGCCGCGGATCTTGACCTGCTGATCGATGCGGCCGAGAAAATCGATCGTCCCGTCGGGGCGGAACCGCCCGAGGTCGCCCGTGCGGTACATCCGGGCGCCGGGCGCGTCGCCGAACGGATCCGGGATGAACCGCTCCGCCGTCAAGCCGGGGCGGTTGATGTAGCCGCGCCCCGGGCCGATGCCGCCGACGCAGAGCTCTCCCGGCACGCCGGGGGGCACGGGGTCCAGGTTCTCGTCGAGAATGTAGACACGGGTGTTCGACACCGGGCGGCCGATCGGCGTGGTGTCGGTCGCGCCCCGGGAGGGGCGCGCGATCGTCGTGTAGACCGTCGCCTCCGACAGGCCGTACAGATTGATCACCCTCTCGATGGTGCCTTGCGTGTAGATCCTCTGCACCAGGGGGTTCTGCAGCGCCTCCCCGGCGAGACTGACGGTCCTCACCGAGGCGGGAATCCCGCCGGTCCTGAGCAGCTCGGCGATCGCCGACGGCACCGTGTTGATGAGGCGGACCTGGTCGCGCGCCGGGAGAGTCGGGAGCTCCAGGGCGTTTTCCGCCAGGATGACCGTGCCGCCCCACGACAGCGGCCCGAAGATCTCCAGGACCGACGAGTCGAAGCAGATCGAGCTGCTGGCAAGAACACCCGAGAGGTCCCGGTCGCCGAAGGTCTCGCGCGCCCAGTGCAACAGGGACACCGTGCTCCCGTGCTCGATCGCCGCTCCCTTCGGCCGTCCTGTCGAGCCCGAGGTGTAGATGACGTACGCGAGATTTCCCGGCGCGACCCCGCAGAGCGGGCGGTCGGAGGGTTCGCGCTCGATCGCGTCGCGGTCGCGGTCCAGACAGAGGACGCGCGCCCGGTGGGGAGGGAAGAGCCCGAGCAGGTTCTCCTCTGTGATCAGCACCGTCGCCCGGGTGTCCTCCAGCATGAACGCCAGGCGCTCCCCGGGATAGGCCGGGTCGAGCGGCACGTAGGCCGCGCCGGCCTTGAGTGTTCCGAGAAGCGCGACGACGATGTCGAGCGATCGCCGCAGGCACACGGCCACGAGCGCCTCCGGCCCCGCGCCGAGCGCGCTGAGCCGGCGCGCCATCCGGCTGGACCTGCGGCCGAGCTCCCCGTAGGTCAGGGTCCGGGTTCCGTCCACGACGGCGACGGCTTCGGGTGTCCTCTCGACTTGCGCCTCGAACAGGTCGTGCACGCAGCCGTCGAGCGGGTAGTCCCGCCGCGAGTCGTTCCACTCGACGAGGACCCGGCGGCGCTCGGGCGCCGTCAGCGCCTCGAACCGGTCGTGCCGGCCATCGGGGGCGCCCGCCATCGACGCCAGCACACGGGCGTAGTGCGCCGCGATCTCCTCCACCTCCCGGCGCGACAGCTCCGCGGAGCGGTAGTCGAGGGCGAGGTAGACCTGGGAGGTGGACTCGTCCAGGTTGAACTGGGCGGTCAGGGCGAAGTAGGTCTGCTCGAACCCGTACCCGCCCCACAGATCGAGCCCTCCCTTGCGCTCCAGCCTGCGGTAGACGTGGAAGTTCGTATAGTTGAAGGCCGTATCGGAGAGAAACCGACCCCCGGTCATGCGCTGCAGCTCGGACATCGGGAAACGTCTGTACGGCAGCATCTCGCGCTCGGCCTCGAAGGCGCGCCGCGCCAGGTCGCTCCAGGTCCCCCCCGAAAGACGCAGACGCAGCGGCAGGGTGTTGAGGAAGATGCCGAGGATCTTTTCGCCGTCCTGCTCTTCGGGCCGGCCGTTGGCGATGAGGCCCGTGACGACGTCCCCGCGGCCGGCGCACAGAGACAAGACTTTCAGGTGCGCCGACAGCAGGACACTCTTGAGAGGCACGCCGGCCGACCACCCCAGGCGCTGCAAGGCGCCCGAGGTCTCGGGAGATATCGGCACCTCCACGCGGCAGACCGGGAGGGCTCCTGTGTCCCGGGACGCCATCTCGAGGCGCGGCAGCCGTGTGGCGGTGGCATCCGCCACCTTCCCCGCCCAGAAATCCCGGCACCCCTCCGATCGGAGTGCCTCACGCTCCAGCGCGACGAAGTCGCGGTAGGTCGAGCGGAGCGGCGGCCCGGGCGGCGGGTCCTCCCCGCGGAGCAGGGAGGAATACGTCTCGATCAGATCGGTCATGAGCGTCGCCACGCTCCAGCCGTCGAAGAACGGCTCGCTCACCGTGAGCTGGAACCTCGCCTCCGCCAGGAGGTGCACGTGCAGGCGCATGAGCGGCCGGCGGGTCCAGTCGAAGGGGATGCGCATCTCCTCTTCGACCCACGCGGCGAGCGCCCGGTCCTGTTCCGGCGGAGACAGGCGGCCGAGATCGAGGACCTCGATCGGAATCTCTGCGTCGCCGTGCACGAGCTGAAGCGGCTCGCTGAAGCCGGTGAGGTCGAACGAGGTCCTCAGGATCGGCTGGCGCTCGACCAGATACCGTACGGCAGTCCGCAGCCGGTCGCGCAGGAAAGGGGCGCCGATCTCGATGCTGCTGACGTAGATGATGTAGTCCGGGCTGAATTCGCTGTGAAAGACGAACCCCTGCTGCAGCCGCGACAACGGGTAAGCATCCTCAACGCCTGAGGGAAGCCGGTTGCGATCCTCGGGAGAGACGAGGTCGAAGGCGCCCGGGCGGGTGCCCGGGGCGTCCGCCGGCAGGACGCGCGCGAGCTCGGCGGCCAGACCGCGGATCGTCTGATGGGCGAACATCTGCTGCAGGGTGATGTCGATCCCGGCCTCCCCCGCCTTCGCCCGCACCTGGATGCAGCGGATCGAATCCCCCCCCAGGGCGAAGAAGTTGTCGTCGATGCCGATTGTCTCGAGGCCGAGCACCTCCGCCCAGATGTCCGCGATCGCCTTCTCCACAGGTGTCCCGGGCGCGACGTACCCTCCCTCGAGATCCGGCCGCGCGCGCTCGGGCACCGGCAGCGCGCGCCGGTCGACCTTGCCGCCTGGTGTCGCCGGCATCGCCTCGAGGAACAGGAAGGTCGAGGGGACCATGTAGTCGGGCAGTCGCTCCATCAGGAAACCGCGCACGACGTCCAGGGTGCGCAGGGCGCCGCTCTCCGGCACCACGTAGGCCACCAGCCGCTTCTCTCCCGAGGCCTCGGCGCGCGCCACGACCACCGCCTGACGCACTCCGGGGCAGCAGGCGAGGACCGCCTCGATCTCCCCCGGCTCGATCCGGAAGCCGCGGATCTTGACCTGGTCGTCGGCGCGCCCCAGATAGACGACCTCGCCGCCCGGACACCGGCGGGCGAGGTCACCGGTCCGATACAAGCGGGAGTCCGCACGCTCGCCGGAGGCGAAGGGATCGGCGACGAACCTCTCGGCGGTGAGATCCGGGCGGTTCAGGTAGCCGCGCGCCAGGCCGTCCCCCCCGACGTAGACCTCCCCGATGACACCGTACGGGGCAGGCTCCATGTTCGGATCGAGGACGTGCAGGCGCAGATCCGGCATCGGCCGCCCGATCGGGCTCCCCTTCCTGCCCGCGTCACCGACGCGCAGCCGCCGGCAGGTCACGTGCACGGTCGTCTCGGTGATTCCGTACATGTTGAAGAGTTCGGGCTTCTCGTCGCCGTGCCGCTCGAACCAGGGGCGCAGCGCCGCCGGCTCCAGCGCCTCGCCGCCGAAGATCACCAGACGCAGGGCCGGATCCCGCTCGGGAGCAGCGCTCCGCTCTGCCTGCATCAAGGGGAGAAAGGCGGACGGCGTCTGGTTGAGGACCGTGACGCGCTCCCGGCGCAGGAGATCGAGAAACGCCTCGGGCGATCGGCTGACCAGGTGCGGGACGACGACGAGCCGGCCGCCGTGCAGCAACGCTCCCCACATCTCCCAGACCGAGAAGTCGAAGGCGCAGGAGTGGAACAGCGTCCAGACGTCGGCCGGGCCGAAGTCGAACCAAAGGCGCGTCGCCTCGAACAACCGGGTGACGTTCCGGTGCGTGACCACGACCCCCTTGGGGCGGCCGGTCGAGCCGGAGGTGTAGATGACGTAGGCCGCGTGTTCCGGGCGCGCGCCGGACTCGAAGGGCGATGTGCCGTCCCGATCGGGCTCTCCCTCGTCGGCGTCGACACAGATCGCTTCGGGTCCGCGGCCCGCCGTCGGTGCCGGGAGTGCGTCCAGGAAACGCGCGCGCGTCAGGATCACGCGCGCCTGCGTATCGTCCAGGATGAAGGCGAGCCGCTCCCGCGGGTAGGCCGGATCGAGAGGGACGTAGGCACCGCCCGCCTTGAGGATCCCGAGAATCGCGACGATCAACTCCGGGGATCGGTCCAGGCACACGCCGACCAGCGATTCGGGACCGACTCCGCGGCGGCGCAGGATCCGCGCCACGCGGTCGGCCCGGGTGTTCAGCTCTCCGTAGCTCAGAGCCTGGTCCTCGAACGTGAGCGCGATGGCGGCGGGGAGGAGCAGGGCCTGGCGCTCGAAGCGGTCGTGCAGGCAGAGCGTCCCGGTGGCCCGCGGAAGCGGCCCCCCCGGGAACGCCAGCAGCTCCCGCCGCTCGTCCGGGCGCAGGAGCGGCAGCTCCGCGATGCGGCGGTCCGGGTCGGCGGCGGCGCCCTCGAGGAGCGTCTGGAAGTGGCCCAGGAGCCGCTCGACCGTCGCGGCATCGAACAGGTCGGTGCTGTACTCGAGCGAGCCGTCGAGACTGGGGCCCCTGTCCTCGACCTGCATCGTGAGATCGAACTTGGCCGTCCCGGTGTCGATGTCGACCGTCTCGACCGAGACATCGCCAAGACGCAGCTCCGGGATCGGCATGTTCTGCATCACCAGGGCGACCTGGAACAGCGGCTGGCGCGCCGGGTCCCGGGGCAGCGACAGAAGGTCCACGAGCCTCTCGAACGGCAGATCCTGGTGCGTCTGCGCCTCCAGGACGACCTCGCGCGCGCGCCGCACGACATCCCGGAATGTGGGATCGCCCGACAGATCGCCGCGCAGCACCAGGGTGTTGACGAAGCACCCGATCAAGTCCTCCGCCTCGAGGCGGCTCCGCCCCGCCACCGGCGTGCCGACGCACACGTCGTGCTGTCCGCTGTAGCGGAAGAGCAGAGTCTGGAAGGCGGCCAGGAGGACGGCGAACGGCGTCGTGCCCTCGCGCAGCGCGAGGCTCCTGATCACGGCGCTCGCGTCCTCGGACAGCCGGAAAGAACGGAAGGCGCCGCGGAACGTCGCGGACTCGGGGCGCGGCCGGTCGAACGGCAGGTCGAGGTGGCCGGGGGCGCCGTGGAGCCGCCGCTTCCAATAGGCGATCTGCTCCTGCATCCGCGCGTCCTGCAGGCGATCCTGCTCCCACGCGGCGTAGTCGGCGTACTGGATCGGCAGGTCCGCGAGTCGGGGCGGCCGCCCCGCGACGAGCCCTTCGTAGAGAGTCTGGAGCTCGCGCAGCAGGACCCCGAGCGACCAGCCGTCGCCGACGATGTGGTGCAGGGTGAGGATCAGGATGCGATCCTCCTGGTCCAGGCGCAGAAGCCGCGCCCGGAAGAGCGGTCCGTGCGCGAGGTCGAACGCCGCGCCCGCCTCCTCCGCCGCCAGACGGAGCGCTTCACTCTCGCGCGCCCCGGCCGGCAGCGCGGTCAGATCGATACGCGGCAATCCGGACGGCTCCGCCGGCAGGACGCGCTGCACCGGCTCCCCGTCCGCCAGAGTGACGATGGTCCGCAGGGCCTCGTGGCGCCCGACGATGGTCGAGAGGCTGCGCTCGAGCGCGTCCTCGTCCAGAGGCCCGCGCAGGCGGAGGGCCAGCGGGATGTTGTAGGCGGGGTTACCGGGCCGCATCTGATCGATGAACCAGAGACGTCTCTGGGCGGACGACAGCGGGGACGGAGCGCCGCGGGGCAGGCGCGCGATGCCGTCCTCCCGGATCGGGGCGGCCCGCGGCGCGTCACCGTCAATCAAGGCCGCCAGCCCGGCGATCGTCGGCCGCTCGAACACACGGCGCACCGGGAGATCGACGCGAAGCGCCTGACGCACCCGGGAAACGAGCTGCAGGGCGAGGAGGGAGTGGCCGCCGGCCTCGAAGAAGTTGTCGTGGATGCCGACCCGCTCGCCGCCGACGAGGTCGATCCAGAGGCGTGCCACGGCCCGCTCCGTGGCGTTGCGCGGGGACACGTGCGGGGCCGGTGCGGCCGCCGGAGCCGCCTCCCGGTTCGGACCCCTCCCCTCCCAGGGTGTGTCCACCAGTCCCGGGAGAGGGACGGTCGCCGGGCGCCGCGACGGGTCGGTCAGGAACGCCTCGAGCAGGATCTCGAAGTGACGGGCCATCCGCTCGATCGACGGGCGATCGAACAGGTCGGTGCTGTACTCCAGGACGGCCTCCATGGTCCCGTCCTGCTCCGAGACGATCAGCGTCAGGTCGAACGGCGTCGACCCGAGCTCGAAGTCCACGGGCTCCGCCTCCAGGTCCGGGAGGGCCGGCACGTCGTGAGCGCCGCCCTGCAGGACGAACATCGTCTGGAACAGAGGGTGGACGGAGGGATCGCGCGCCGGTCGCAGCGTCTCGACGATCTTCTCGAACGGCAGATCCTGCCGGACCAGGGACTCGAGGGTCGTCGCGCGCGCGCGCCGCAGCAGCTCCGAGAAAGTCGGGGCGCCCGAGAGGTCGGCGCGCAGGACGAGACTGTTGACGAAGACACCGAGGAGCGGCTCGGTCTCGAGGCGCGTGCGACCGGCGACCGGCGTCCCGATGCACAGATCGTCCTGGCCGGTCAGCCGGGACAGGAGGGCCTGGAAGGTGGTCAGGAGGACCATGAACGGCGTGGCGCTTTCACGCTGCGCCAGCTCCTTCAGGCGCCGCACGGGCCCCGCCGGAACGACGAACGCGACGCGCGCGCCGCCGTAGGTCGGCGCCGGCGGCCGCGGGCGATCGAGCGGCAGGCCCAGAACGGGCGGCGCCCCGAAGAGATGCGCCCGCCAGTACTCCAGGTGTCGCCGCGCCTGGTCGCCCTTGAGCCAGAGCCCCTGCCAGTGCGAGAAGTCCGCGTACTGGAGCGTCGGATCGGGAAGGGGCGACGGACGCCCCTCCAAGAATGCCCTGTAAAGCACGGCGAGCTCGCGATCGAACAGATCGATCGACCATCCATCGCCGACGATGTGGTGCATCGCCAGCACCAGGACATGCTCGTCGTCCGAGAGACGCAGGAGGACGATGCGCACGAGCGGGCCGCGTTCGAGGTCGAACGGACGGCGGGCCTCCTCCGCCGCGCGGCGCCCGATCTCCTCCGCCTGGCGATCTCCCTGGATCGGGCCGCACTCGACGATGGGCACCTTCATCTCCAGAGCCGGCGCGATGCGCTGGACCGGTCCGTCCGGCGTCTCGACGAACGTCGTCCGGAGAATCTCGTGGCGCCTGACGATCTCGTTCAGGGCGCGCTCGAGCGCCTGGCGGTCGAGCCGGCCGTGCAGCCTGACGGCGCGCGCCATGGTGTAGGTCGGCGCGCCGGGGGCGAGCCGATCGAGGAACCACAGACGCTGCTGCGCGAAGGACAGCGGCGCGGGGGGGCCCGCGGGTCGCTTCGGGATCGGAGCGGACCCCTCCCCCCGCGCGACTCGATCGCGCAGCAGGCGCATCAAGTGCGCCCGCCGCTCCGGGTGCAGGTCTCCGGCACGATCCGTGGGATCAGGATTCTTCGGCACGCGCTCCGTCCTCCCCGTCCATGAGACCCAGCATGGCGTCGAGCTCGCTCGGGGACGCGGCGCTCAGGTAGGCCGTCTCCACCAGCCGGCCGAGGCCGCGGATCGTCGGCCGGTCCAGGAAATCCTTCAGGGAGACCTCCGCCCCGAGATGCGCCCGCACGCGCGAGATCAGGAGCGTGGCCAGGAGGGACTGACCGCCGGCCTCGAAGAAATTGTCCTCGACGCCCGGGGTCTCGACACCCAGCAGGCCGCCCCACAGCCGCGCCAGCTCCCGTTCGATCGGCGTGTCGGGCGGCACCGGAGCCGGGTCCGCCTCGGAGCGCGCCGTCCCGGGCGCGGGCAGCGCGCGGCGATCCACCTTGCCGTTCGCCGTCGTCGGCAGCGCCTCGAGCGTCACGATGGCCGACGGCACCATGTAATCCGGCAGCGACCGCTTCAGGAAGGCGCGCAGCTCGGCCGGCACCGCCTCCTGACCCGACCGGGGCGCGACGTAGGCGACCAGGCGTCTTTCTCCGTCCCCGTCCTGCCGGGCCAGGACAGCCGCTTCGCGCACCGCCGCGTGGCGAAGCAGCGCCGCCTCGATCTCCCCGGGCTCGATGCGGAAGCCGCGGATCTTCAGCTGGTCGTCGATGCGGCCCAGGTACTCCAGGTCGCCGTCCTCCGAGAGGCGCGCCAGGTCGCCCGATCGGTACAGACGCGCCCCCGGCGGGCTCCCGTAAGGATCCGGCACGAAGCGTTCGGCGGTCAGATCGGGCCGGCCGAGATAGCCCCGCGCCAGACCGGGCCCGCCGACGTAGATCTCCCCCGGCACGCCGATTGGAACCGGTCGCAGGAAGGCGTCGAGCAGATGCACGCGCCACCCGGGGATCGGCCGGCCGATGGCGCTCTTCGACGGGCCTCCGGAATCCCCGCCTCGGAGCGGGTGCCAGGTCACGATCACGGTCGTCTCGGTGATGCCGTACAGGTTGAAAAGGAGCGGCCCGTCGGGGTGACGCGCCATCCACGGCGTCACATCGTCCGGATTCAGGGCCTCGCCGCCGATGTTCAGGAGTCGCACCGCCAGGGCGTCCTTGCCGTGCCGCTCGTCCTCCTGAAGAAACTGCCGGAGCTCCGCGGGTGTCAGGTTCAGCACCGTCACCCCTTCGCGGCGGAGCAGATCGTAGAACGCCTCAGGTGATCGGCCGACCAGAGGCGGCACCAGGACGAGGCGGCCGCCGTGCAGCAGGGCTCCCCAGATCTCCCACACCGAGTAGTCGAAGGCGCAGGAGTGGAGCTGGGTCCAGACGTCGCGCCGGTCGAACCCGAGCCGCTCCCGCGTCGACTCGAACAGCGCGGCGGCGCTCCGGTGCGTCACCACAACACCCTTCGGACGCCCCGTCGAGCCGCTGGTGTAGATGACATAGGCCGGGTTCTCCGGGAGCGCAGTCGGCGCCAGGTTCGCATCGTCGCCGGTCGACGGGTCCGGCGAGGCCACGACTTCCTCGTCGCAGAGGACGATCGCGGCCGAGTATCCGGGGAACCTGTCGATCGTTCCCTCCGAGACAATCAACGCCCCCGCCCCGGCATCGTCGAGCATGAGCGCCAGCCGGTCGACCGGGTAGCCCGGGTCGAGCGGCACGTATGCGCCGCCCGCCTTGAGGACCGCGAGCATCGCAACGATCAGCTCGATCGATCGCGGCAGGCAGATCGCCACGCGCGTCTCGGGCCCGACGCCCCGGTCCCGCAGGCGACGCGCCAGACGGTTCGCCCGCCGGTTCAGGTCGTCGTAGGTCAGGCGAACGCTCCCGGAAACGACGGCGATCGTGCCGGGCGAACGCTCCGCCTGAGTCTCGAATCGCTCGTGCAGGCAGCCCTCCGTCGTGACACGGCGAGGAGGGTCGCGCTCCTCGAGCCAGACCCGCTCGGAAGTCGTGAGCATCGGCAGATCGCACAGTCGCCTCCCGGGGTCGGCCGCAATCCCCTCGAGCAACGCCTCTAGATGGCCGAGCATGCGCCTGATCGCCGAAGCGTGGAAGCGTCGCGCGTCGTAGCTGATCTGGATCGACGGCTCGGACTCGGGTGGCACGACGACGTTGAGCGGGTAGTGGGTCCACTCGGCTGCGCGCAGGTCGCGGATCTCCAGATCCCCCGCGCGCTCCAGGAGCTCCCGGTCGAGGGGGTAGTTCTCGAACACGAAGATCGACTCGAAGAGCGGCGTGCCGCGCGGCACGTCGCTCCACTGCTGAACCTGGACCAGGGACGTGTACTCGTACTGCCGCATCTCGACCTGCGCCTCCTGGAGCCCTCTCAGCCATTCGGCCACCCTCCGGCGTCCCGGCAGTCGAACCCGAACCGGGAGCGTGTTGAGGAACAGACCGACCATCGTCTCCGATCCCGCAAGCTCAACCGGGCGTCCCGACACGACGCCGCCGAAGAGCACGTCCTCCTCGCCGCTGTACCGGGAGAGGAGAAGCGCCCACGCCCCCTGCAGGACCGTGTTCAGCGTGAGCTGCTGGCTGCGCGCCAGGGTGCGAAGCCGGGCGGCGAGGGCGCGGGGCAGCCGGATCCGCTCCAGCCGGTAGTCGTCCGGCCGCGCCGACCGGGACGCGGGTCGGTCGACCACCAGGGGGGTCGGGGCGCGGAACCCGGCGAGCGCCCTGCGCCAGTATTCCTCGGCCGCTCCCGGATCCTGCCTCTGAAGCCACGCGACGTAGTCGCGGAACGGCCGCGTCTCCGGGAGACGCGCCTCGTCCTCCCCGCGGCAGGCCTGATACAGCGTCATGACCTCCTTGAGCAGGACCGGCAGCGACCAGCCGTCCAGGAGGACGTGGTGATGGCTCCAGACGAACTGGTGGAGATCGTCCGCAAGCCGCATGATCGCGAGGCGCTGCAGCGGCGCCCGGGACAGGTCGTAGCCGCGCCGCATGTCCGACGCCAGGAACTGCTCGAGCTCGCGTTCCTGCTCGGCGCCGGCGAGACCGCGCCAGTCGAGCCGGTCCCAGGCCGGCTCGACGCGCCGGCATACAACCTGAAGGGGCCTTTCGACGCCGGCCCACAGGAACGAGGTGCGGAGGATCGGGTGGCGCTCGGCGGCGCGCCCCCAGGCGCGCACGAACGCCGGCTCGTCGAGCGGACCGTGGAACTTCCAGCCGAGGTGCTCCACGTAGACGCCCGACTCCGGCGCCGACAGCGTGTGGTAGAGCATCCCTTCCTGCATCGGCGTGAGCGGATAGACGTCCTCGAGATCCGGACGCGCTCCGACCAGGGAGTCGACCGCCTCCTGGTCGAGACGCGCCAGAGGAAAGTCCGACGGGGTGTACGCGGACGCCTCCGGCCTGCCTCCCAGCGCGAGGAGCGCGCGCAGCTCCTTCTCGAAGCGTCGCGCCAGCGCCTGAATGCCGGCGCGGGAGTGCACCTTTCCGCCGTATTTCCAGTTGACCCGCAGCCTCCCCGAAGCGACGTAGCCGCCGATCTCCAGCAGGTGGGTGCGGTGTCCCCGCCGGCTGACCACCGGGCCGGTCGATTCCGGGGCGAACTGGAACGGCGAGGACTCGGGCACCGTGGCGTCGAACTGACCGAGGTAGTTGAAGCTGATCTCCGCCCGCGGCAGGGCCCGCAGGCGGGCGCCGGCATCGCCGTCGTCCCTCAGGTAACGCAGCAGACCGTAGCCGATGCCGCGCGCCGGCAGCGCGCGCAGCTGCTCCTTGATGGACTTGAGGATCTCCTCCGGTCCGCGCCCGCCCTCGACGACCAGACACACCGGCTTGATGGTTGTAAACCAGCCGACGGTGCGTGACAGATCGACGTCGTCGAGAATCTCCTCCCGGCCGTGACCCTCGAGGTCGAGGAGGACGGCGCGTCGACCCGTCGCTTCGCTCACGGTCCGGACCAGGGCGGTCAGAAGAACGTCGTTGATCTCGGTGCGCCATGCGGCGGGCAGGCCGTGCAGGAGGGCACGCGTTTCGTCCTCGCTGAAGACGCTCGTCACGACGCGCGCCAGACCCTCGGTGTCGTCGGCGGCCGGGTGATCGACCGCGAGCCTGCCGACCTCACGCCCCCCCGCCGGGACCCAGTAGTCCATCTCCTTCTCGATCGGCGCCTTCCTCGCATACTCCACGAGACCTTCCGCCCATCGCCTGTACGAGGTCGTTTTCGCCGGCAGGGCGACCGAATCGCCCCGCTCGAGCTGGCGATAGACCGTGCTCAGGTCATCCAGGAGGATTCGCCAGGATACGCCGTCCACAACGAGGTGATGGATCACGATCAGCAGGCGCTCCCCGAGCTCCGCACCGAGCGTGAACAGCGCGGACCTCAAGAGGGGACCTCGCTCCAGATCGAGCCCGCGCTGCAGATCCCCCGCCGCCGTGCCCATCGCAGCGAGACGCGTCTCCTTCGGAAGCGCCGTGAAATCGAGGTGCTCGAACGGGATCGCTCCACCCGGCGGAGCACACTCTTGTCGCCATTCCCCGTCGACCCGCCGGTAGCGCATGCGCAGCGCGTCGTGGTGATCGAGGAGGCGCCCCATCGCCGCCTCGAGCCGGGCGGGATCGAGCGTCTCGCGGGGCTTCAGGAGAACAGCCTGATTGAAGTGGTGCGGATCCGGGAAATCCTGCTCGAAGAACCAGAGCTGGATCGGCGTCAGCGGCGTGTCGCCCGTCACCGCGCCCTGGTCCGCCGCGACGAGGACACGCGTGCCGGCCACGGATGCGAGCCCCGCGATCGTCTGGTGCTCGAAGATCTGCCGGCTGGTGAGCCTCAGGCCCGCCTGGTTCACGCGCGCCACGATCTGGATGGCGAGAATCGAGTCGCCGCCCAGCTCGAAGAAGTTGTCGTGGACGCCGACGCGCTCGCGGCCGAAGACCTGCCCCCAGATGCTCGCCAGCGTCTCCTCGGACGGCGTGCGCGGGGCGATGCGCTCCCCCGCGAGATCGTTCCTGGCGGCGTCGGGCGGCGGGAGGGCCTTCCGATCGATCTTGCCGGCGCGTGTGCGCGGCAGGCGTTCGAGGATGACGAACGCGGAAGGAAGCATGTGCTCAGGGAGAATCGCCCCGAGGTGCGCGCGCAGATCGGTCACGGACGGAGCCGGCTCCGCGTCGGCGCAGAAGACGACGTAGGCCACCAGGCGGATGTCCCCCGGAGAGTCCTCGCGTGCCAGGACCGCGGATTCCTCCACCCTCGCGTACCGCTCGAGGGCCCGCTCGATCTCTCCGGGCTCGATCCGGTGGCCGCGCACCTTCACCTGATCGTCGAGCCGGCCGAGGAACTCCAGGTCGCCGTCAACGAGCCAGCGCACGCGGTCCCCTGTCCGGTAGAGGCGTGAGCCGGCGGCGTCCGCGAACGGATCGGGGAGGAAGCGCTCGGCCGTCAGGTCGGGCCGGCCCACATAGCCCCGCGCCACGCCCTCCCCGCCGATGTACAGCTCGCCGGGGACGCCGACCGGCGCCAGGTTCAGATGAGGATCCAGGACGTAGGCCCTGGCGTTTGCGATGGGCCGGCCGATCGGCACCAGGCCTTCCGTCCTGGCCGGTCGCTGTCCTGAATGCAAGTACACGGTGGTCGTGATCGTCGCTTCTGTCGGGCCGTAGGCGTTGAACAGCGCGACGCGCCCGCCGGTGACCTCGTCCCACGCCGCCAGACGGGAGGCCAGGGCCTTCTCGCTGCCGATGACGACGCACCTGAGACAGGCGGGAAGGTCCTGCCCCTCCCTCTGGAGCACGGCGACCCAGGCGTGCCAGTAGGAGGCCGGCAGGTTGACGACCGTGACCTTCTCGCTTTCCAGGAAGCGGTGAAAGTCGGGGACGGAGACGAAGACCGGGTCGGGACGGAGAACAAGCGTCGCGCCCGACAGGAGGGTCGGGAAGATCTCCTCCGCGGCGACGTCGAAACTGAGCGACGCGAACTGCAGGACGCGATCGGCCTGCGACAGGCCGTAGAGTCGTGTCACGTCGACGGCATGGTTGAGCAGGGCGCCGTGCGTCACCGCCACCCCCTTGGGGACCCCGCTCGAGCCGGACGTGTGGGTGATGTACGCCAGGCTCTGGGGCTCCGGGTCCGGGATCGACTCCCTTCCCGCAGCGGGACCGGTGACCTCGATGTCGTCGAGCAGGACGATTTGCGCCCCGCACGCCTCCAGGCCGGCGACGAGGCGCCGCTGCGCCAGGAGGACCCGGGTTCCCGTCTCCCGCAGGATGCCGGCGACGCGTTCCCCCGGATAGGCCGGGTCGAGCGGCACGTACGCCCCGCCCGCCTTCAGGATCCCGAGGAGACCCTCCAGCATCTCGATCGAGCGCTCGACGCACAGACCGACCGGGACGTCGGGCCCCACGCCCAGCGGGACCAGCCGGCGCGCCAGCGCCGCGGCACGTTCGTCCAGCTCCGCGTAGGTGATCCGTCTGTCTCCGAACGAGACCGCGGTCGCGTCCCGCGCCGTCGCAGCCCGTTCCTCGATCAGTCCGTGGACGGTGCGTGCCTCCCGGTTCTCCGTCCGGCGTCCGTGGGACCCCAGCAGGATGCGCCGGCGCTCGTCCTCCCGGAGAAGCGGCAGGCGCGACAGTCTCCTGCCGGGCTCGGCCGCGATCCCCTCCAGGAGCGTTTCCAGGCCTTGAAGCATCCGGCGCGCGGTCGCATCGTCGAACAGGTCGGTGCTGTACTCCAGGTCGCACGCGAGCTGCCGGCCGCCGTCGTCCACGTCGAGCGTCAGGTCGAATTTCGAGATGCCGTCGTCGATGTCCACGAACTCGGCTTCCAGTCCCTCGAGATCCAGCCGCGTCGTGGCGGCGTGCGCCACCATGACCTGGAACAGTGCCGTGCGCCCGAGGTCGCGCGGAGGACGCAGTTCCTCGACCAGCCTCTCGAAGGGCAGGTCCTGGTGTGCATAAGCCTCCAGAGCGACGCGGCGCACGCGCCGCAGGAGCTCGCGAAACGTCGGATCGCCCGACAGATCGGTTCGCACGACGAGCGTGTTGACGAAACACCCGATCAGCCCCTCGATCTCGAGACGATGGCGGTTCGCGATGGGAGTGCCGACCAGAATATCGTCCTGTCCCGTCCAGCTCATCAGGAGCAGGTTGAACGCCGCCAGAATCGTCATGAACGGCGTCGCCCCTTCCTCTCGGCCGAAGTCGCCCAGCGCTTCCGACAGTCGCGCGGAGAGCCCCGCCCGCACCTTGGCGCCGCGATGCGTGCGTACAGCCGGCCGGGGGCGGTCGGTCGGCAGATCCAGCGTGAGCGGGGCGCCGGCGAGCGCCTGTCTCCAGAACGCCCTCTGTGTGTCGAGCACCTGGCCCTGCAGGAAGTCGCGCTGCCACGCCGCGTAGTCGGCGTACTGGATCGGCAGGGCAGGCAGCGGAGACGGACGCCCCTGCAAGAATGCGGCGTAGAGCGCCGCCAGCTCGCGGTGGAGCACGCCTTCCGACCAGCCGTCCGTGACGATGTGATGGAAGGTGAGGAGAAGGACGTGGTCCTGCGCGTCGAGACCGAGCAGATGCGCCCTGAAGAGCGGTCCCCGCTCCAGGTCGAACCTCCGCTGCGCCTCCTGACGCGCCCTGCGCAAGGCCGCCGGCCAGCGCTCCGCAGACGGCAGCTCCGAGAGGTCCTCGATCGAAAGCGCGGTCTGCCAGCGGGGGGCCGGCACCGCGACCGGCTTGCCATCGACGCCCGGGAAGGTCGTCCTCAGCACCTCGTGCCGATGGACGATTTCGTCGAGCGCCTTCCCGAACACCGCGCGGTCGAGAGGACCGCGCAGGCGCAGCGTGCTGGGCACGTTGTAGAAGGGCCGGCCGGGATCCAGCTGATCGAGAAACCAGAGTCGCTGCTGCGCGAACGAGATCGGCCTCTCATGCTCCGCGCGCGCGGGTCCGCGCGTCGGCGCCTCGACCTGCCTCCGCTCCCGGCGGGCGGTCTCGATGCGCGACGCCAGACCTTCCACGGTGGGCGTCTCGAACAGGTCCCGAAGCGGCAGCTCCACGCCGAACTGATCCCGCACGCGGGAGATCACCTGCGTGGCGACCAGAGAGTGCCCGCCGAGATCGAAAAAGCCGTCCAGCACCCCGACCCGATCGAGACCCAGCAGGCCGGCCCATAACGTCGCGACGCGCCGCTCCACTTCGGTGCGCGGGGCGACGAACGGCACCGCGAGTTCGGGACGCGCGGGGGCGGGACCCGGCAGACGCCGGCGGTCGATCTTGCCGCTCGACGTTCTGGGAAGCTCGTCGAGGATGACGAACGCCGACGGGACCATGTGGTCGGGGAGCGACGTCTTCACGTGGGCGCGCAGGTCGGAGGGGGGGGCCGGGAGCGCGGGTCCGACCCCCTTCCGCAGCGTCGCGTAGGCGACCAGGATCGAGCCGCCCGGCGCATCGGGACGCGCGACGACGACGCACTCGGCGATCGACGGATGCCGGTCGAGAACCGCCTCGATCTCCCCCGGCTCGATGCGGTAGCCGCGCACCTTCACCTGATCGTCGATCCGGCCCAGGAACTCGAGCGACCCGTCGGGTCGGAGACAGGCGCGGTCACCCGTGGCGTACATGCGCGCGCCGGGCGCTCCGGAGATCGGATCGGGGAGGAAGCGCTCGGCCGTCAGGTCCGGGCGCTCCAGGTAGCCGCGCGCCAGACCCGCGCCGGCGATGTGGAGCTCGCCTTCCGCGCCGGCCGGCAGCGGCCTCAGGCGCCCGTCCAGGACGTACGCCCGCGAACCGTGGATCGGCCGGCCGATCGGAATCGCCCTTTCCCCGCGCCTGCACACCCAGGAGGTGCTGTCGATGCACGCTTCGGTCGGCCCGTACAGGTTGACCAGCTCGGCGTCGAGGCGCTCGAAGAAGCGCTCGACGAGGTCGGCCGGCAGCGCCTCGCCGCCGCAGAAGACGCGCCGCAGGGAGCGGCAGCGCTCGAGACCCGGCTCGTCGAGAAGCGCCCTCAGCCCCGTCGGAACCATCTGCAGGACCGTGACGCTCTGGTCCGCGATCAATCCGGCAAGGGAGCCGGGATCCTGATGGGCCCCGGGACGGGCCAGGACCAGGCGCGCGCCCGCGACGAGCGGCGCCAGGAACTCCCAGATCGAGGCATCGAAGGTGAAGGGTGTTTTCTGAACGACGCCGTCCGCCGGACTCAGCGCAAACACGGCCTGCATCCAGTGCATGTGGTTCGTGAGCGCCAGGTGCGGCACCAGGACCCCCTTGGGCGTTCCCGTCGATCCGGACGTGTAGATCGCGTAGGCGATCGCCGAGGGATCGGCCCGGTGGCCGGGGTTCGCCGCGTCACCTGTCTCCGGACCCTCGGCCCGCCGGTCGAGCGCGAGGATCTCGCCGCGAAACGCCGGCAGCCTGTCGAGGTGACGCTCCTCCGTCAGGATGATCGCGGCACGCGCCTGTTCGAGCATGAAGGCGATCCGCTCCTTGGGATCGTGGGGATCGAGCGGAAGCCAGGCGGCCCCTGCCTTGAGGGAACCCAGGATCGCGATCACCATGGAGATGGAACGATCCATGACGATCGGCACGAGCGCGTCGGTCACAGCACCGAGGTCCCGCAGTCGCCGGGCCATCCGGTTCGCGCGCGCGTTCAGCTCGCGGTACGTCAGGCGTTCGCCGTCGCAGACCACCGCGACCGCATCCCCTGCGGCCGCGACCTGGGCCTCGAACATCTCATGGACGCACGGCCCCTCCAGGGTCGAGGTGGAAGCGGGGGACGGCTTCTGCGCGGGGTCGGGGAACGATGACTTCAACCCGGACGGCCCTCCAACGAGGAGCGACGTTCGTGCCGAAACGCCTGTCGTTGCTTGATTGCGTGAAGATACCCGACGCGTTCGAGCGTGTCAACGGACGGGAGGCGCCGGGCGCGGGCGACCGTCGTCCTCAGACGCCGGCCGCAGCCTCCAGGAACGATTCGATGTCCGCTCGGGTGTTGTAGATGTGCGGTGAGACGCGGATGAGATTGTCGCGGACGCTGACCACGATGCCGCGCTCGCGCAGGCGGCGGAAGATGGCGCGGGTCTCTTCGTGCGACGACCCTTCCAGGGCCAGGATGCCGGAGCGGCGACCGGGTGACAGGTCCGAGACGACGCGCAGGCCGGTCGCGTCGAGTCCGTGGACCAGGCGGTCGTGCAGGCGTCGGGTATGCGTTTCCACGCCCTCGATGCCGACCCGGGCGAGGAAGGAGAGCGAGGCGATCAATCCATGCAGGTTCAGGAAGGACGCCGCCTCCGGAATATCGAACCGGCGCGCGCCGTCGCGGAATCGCAGCGGACCGCCGGCGGGCTCGGCGAGATTGCTCGAACCCTCCACGTTCATCCAGTTCACGTCCCTGACGCGGAGCTTCCCCAGGATCGCAGGGTTGATGTACGTGAAGCCGGTTCCGAACGGGCCGAGCAGCCACTTGTCGCCGCTCGTGGCCAGGATGTCGACCGGCAGCTCCGACACCTTGAAGTCGACTGCGCCGACCGACTGCGCGCCGTCCACCACGAGAAAGATTCCGCGCTCCCGGCAGGCCTCCCCGAGCGCCTTCAGATCCGCGCGATATCCCGTGGAAAAGGCGACGTGGCTGATGGCGATGATCCTGGTCCTGGACCCTATCGCCGCGATGAGGTTCTGCTCGCCGACGAAACGGCTCGCGGCCGGGCCGACCCGGCGCACCTCGATGCCGTCGCTCGCCCGGTTGAGCCAGGGGTACACGTTGGCAGGGAACTCTCCCTGGGCCAGCAGGACCTCGTCTCCCCTCTCCAGAGGAAGGGAGCGCGCCGCCAGGTTCAGCCCGTGCGAGGCCCCCGAGGCGAGCGCGATGCATTCCGGCTCGCAGTCGAGGAGGCGCGCCACCGCCTCGCGCGCCCGCCCCGGCAGGGATTCATAGAGGGATCCGGGGATTTCCTCGGGATGCTCCTTCAGGCGCAGGGCGCGTCGGACCGCCTCCACGGTTTCGGCCGGGAACGGTCCCTGGGCGGCGCAGTCGAGATAGACCTTGCCGCCGAAATCGGAGAAATGACGTTTCCAGGGCGTCGCCTCTTCGGGTGCCATGATCGTTCCCGCGTTCGGTGATGCAGGGAAGCCCGGATGATACACCGCACGGCCCGAGGTCGGTGTGTGTCTCCCCGACCGGGTCACCGCCGATTTCTTCGAATCCTTAACCGACAGATCCTCTCGCGCCATTCGTACAGAAGGTGCAGAGGCGGGCCCAGGAGCGTGACCGGAGTGTTCCACCAGAAGTTGAGGGAGATCGAAGGTTCGAGCGCGTGCAGATGGTGCCACCAGGTTGCGGGAATGAACAGCATCTCTCCCGGCCGCACGATGATCTCCCGGGGCGTGGCGTGCGCGAAGCGCGGGTGCCTGTTCGGGTCGGGATGCTCGACGTCGACCGGACTGAAGTGCAGGTTCAAGCCGAACTCGCGGCACGGATAATACAGGAACTTTGATTGGTCGCGAGGAATCAGAATGACCTTCTTGACCCCGGAAATCTGCACGAACAGGTTGTGCGTCGAATCGAAGTGGAGGGTCGTGACCGCCCCCGCCGGACCGATCCACAGCGCCGGGTCGAGCCTCAGACCCGCGGCCAGCCTCTTCGGGAGGAGGACCGGGGCCTTCATGTACTCCTCGGGCGGCCGGATGTCCTCCAGAAGACGCGGGGCCTGTTTGAGGATCGGATACTGCGCGAGGTAGCGGCTGCACGATCCGTTCCCGGCCCCGAGAGCCATGTCGAGGAAACGGCCGAGAGGCATCGTTTCGCGCCGGACCCTCAGGAGGTAGTCTGCCGGATCGTTGTGCGGCCCGCCGCGCTCCCAGACTTCGACCGGGACCTCCGCTTCCGGAAGCGTGCGCTTGAGGTACGCCGCGTCCCACAACGAGATCGCCGGCCACCGGTCTGCGACCCCCGTGATGACGACGGGCCGGCGGCGCGAAACGAACTCTTTGTGAAAGACGCGGGGGGAGAGACGATCGACGCGCGGAACAGCGATCGGATCGGGCATGTCGGCGCAGGGGATTATAGACTCCCGCGAGGCTATTTCACGGCCTGCGCTCTTTCGAACACCTCGCACCATCGGGCGTACCGCCGGGCGATCTCCGCGACGGCGCCGTCCCGGGCCGCGGGCCGGTCCCGCCACGCGACGAGCGGATCCCAGAACGTCGTCCGTCCGACCGCGAAGCCGATGAACCCCGGAACGCCCGCGGCCGTCGTCAGCCAGGTCTCGACCTGAGCCGCGTCCGCGCCGCGGCCGAGGACGATGCAGCCGACGCCGTCCCGTCCTCCACGACGCGCCGCCGCGACCACGGCCACGCAGTCCTCGCGCCGGTCGAGCCCCTCGATCTTCCAGACGTCCGGCTCGACCCCTGCATCCTGAAGCCCGACGATGGCGTCCACCATGTGCTTCGGGCGGCGGGTGCGGTCGTAGGCGGCCTGGTCGCCCGAGAGATCCTCGAGCTCCGCCTTCTCGGCCGGCACCAGGAGCTCGAACATGAAACGGCGTCCCGCTCCGCGAAGATAGTCGGAGAGACGCCTGAGGCGGGCCGCCTGGCGTCGATTCAGGGCCGGGTCGCCTTCCGGATTGTAGCGAACCAGAACCTTGCTGAAGACCGGGTCGAACTCCTCGATGTGGCGGACAAACTCCTCGCCGTACTCGAAGTCGAACTCCTTCTGCCCGCTCTTCTCGACCGGGACGGCGGTGAGATATCCCTGGCGCGCGGCGTCGCGGAGGATCGCGGCGCCGAACTGCTCGTCGACGAGAACACCGGCGCGCTCCTTCGGGACGCCGGAGGCGACGGCGGCCTTGAACCCGTCGTAGATCACCCGCTTGGCCTCGGCGATGCGCGCCGTCTGCTCCGGCCCGAGCGCCCCCTCCCAGCCGAAGAGGCCGGACTCGAACGAGCCGCGGTGGTCGAACGGCAGGACGTACAGCGGGCGATCGTACCCGAGGGTCATGCCCCTCCCCCGCTCCCGAGGAGGGCCGGCAGGTCGTATCCCGCCAGGTCGCCGATGCGCTCGATCGCGATGTCGGGAGGCGGATAGTCGGCGACGTCCGGGGCGAGCGCGTAGTGCCCCTGGCGCGGAAAGACCGTCGTCAGGCGCTCCTTCCAGACCTTCTTGAAGGCGGTCAGGATGCGGATCTTGTCGTCCACGAGGACGTAGTGCCCGGCCGGGTACTGCCGCTCGATGTCCTCGAGCTCACGCTCCTTGTGGATGTAGATCAGCACGCGCCCCTCGACCGCCTCGAGCAGGCTGGAGCGCTCGATCTTGCGCGGCTGGAACACCACGTCGCCGTCGGTCAGGATCACGGTCGGGCCCCACGCGGAGAGGCGCTCGATGACATCGAGCGAGCCCGGAAAAAGCCGGTCGGCGAAGGGGTACTCCAGGAGGAACGAGGACAGCGCGAGCACGTGCGGGTCGTGCGGGTTCTCCACGCGGTAGCGCTGCAGCGCCCCCAGGTAGTCGGCGTAGCCGAGCTCGGCTCGCAGCGTCTCGAAGATCGCCCAGTAGCGCTCCTGACGCTCGGCGCCGAACGCGCGCGTCAGGTGCCGCTTGAGATCGCTGGCCACCCGGTCGTTGTCGAGCAGGGTGTTGTCGACGTCGAGCAGGAACACGACACGACTTGGGCCGGTCCTGCCGGCGGCGGGGCTCACCTCGATCCCGGCGCCGCCTTCCCCCGCGGCAGGGGCGGCGGCAGAGGCTTGCGCGGCAGCAGGTCGGGGCGGGTGGCGGCGTTGTAGGCGAACGACGCCAGGATGGCGGAGGCCTGCATGAGATCGGACGGCTGCACGTGGTCGTAGACGTCCAGGTTCGAGTGGTGCGTGCGCGTCTCGTAGTCGAGCGGGTCCTGGATGAACTGGAACCCCGGCAGACCGACGGCGTCGAACGACACGTGATCGGTGTCGGTGGTGTTGGCGATGGCGACGGTCGTGGCCCCGAGATCCCGGAACGGCTCGAGCCAGGCCTCGAAGATCGGCCGCGCCATGTCGTTCTCCTGCAGGTAGACGCCGCGGATCCTGCCGGTGCCGTTGTCGACGTTGAAATAGCCGGACAGGCGCCCGTGCTCCGGGCGGAGCGCCAGGCTCACCGGGTCGCCGAAGTGCTCGCGGACGTAGCCCCGCGAGCCGAACAGTCCCTGCTCTTCGCCGCCCCACAGCGCCAGCCTGACGGTCCGGTCCATCTTCAGATCGAGCGTCTTCAAGATACGCATCGCCTCGAGGGCCACGGCGCAGCCGGCCGCGTTGTCCGTGGCCCCGGTCCCGCCGTGCCACGAGTCGAGGTGGGCTCCCAGCATCACCACCTCGTCCTTCTTGCGGCCGCCCGGAATCTCGGCGAGGACGTTCACTCCCTGCGGATGGTCGTCGTAGAACTTCACCTCGACGTCGAGGTCGACGCGGGCGGGGATCTTTTTCGCCGCGAGGCGCGCCAGGCGGCCGTACTCCTCGGGCGGAAGTGCTATGACCGGCGGCGGCGTGGGGGCGCCGCTCTCCCACGATCCGGCGGTCGTCGCGAAGACGATGCCGCCGCTTCCCCGGGCGTCGGACGACAGGACCGCGACGACCCCTTCCTTGCCCAGGAAGGCGTTCAGGGAGTCGCGCGTCCTGATCCAGCGGATGTAGTAGTCCTCGCCGACCTCGTCGGGGAGGGTCTTCAGGAGGCGTTCGCGCTCCTTCTCGTCCGCGGGCAGGCCCGGAAGCGGGTACTCGAAGGAGGGACGCGGGAACAGGTCGGGAGCCCGGGCGATCGCCGCGAGATTCGTCGTGTCGTATCTCTCGCCGACCGGCTCCGTCGGCTCCTCCGGCTCCGGGAGAGCGTCGATGAGCACGATGGCGCCCCGCAGCTTCCCGGTTTCTTCGGTGATGTAGCGGTCGATGCGGGCCTTGAGCGTCGGGATGTCGTAGTCGTCGCCGCGCTTGTGCTCGTCCGCCGTGAACAGCGGCGCCGCGACGACCGGGGCGGCGACCGGTCCGCTGGTCCCTCCCGACCAGGCCTTCGACACACCGTCGAGCGGCGCGTAGACCGGCTGCCGCAGATGGGCCGCGAAGCGGGTCACCGCCCAGCCGCGGCCGAACGTCCCCCACGCCTCGGTGCGGGCGCCGGCGATCCCCCAGCTCTTCAGCGAGCGGATCGACCACTCGGTGGCCGCCGTGAACCCGGGCGAGCCGGTCAGGCGGGGTCCGTTCACGTCGGTGAGGTAGAACAGGTGGTCCATGACCTTGGACTCCTGGAACGCCTCGCGCTTGATCCTGTGGATCGCCGCGAGGTCCACCTTCTCCTGCGCGCGCGTCACCACGGGGAACAGCATCATCAGGACGAGCGCGCAGGGGCCGGACTTCATGGGGCGGAGACTAACCCGCCCTCTCCCGGACGGTCAAGTTGACAGGCGGCGTGGACGGGCGCTAGTCTGCCGGGCATCGCACAAGGAGATCACGCCATGCGCAGACCTTCCCGATGGGTCGTCCGACTCCTGATCCTGGTAACCGTGTTCGGTGTCCTGCAACTCGCGCTCGGGACGCAGGCTCCGCAGCGCAGCCCGTACCTGTCCGCGCTGTCCGACGCGCTGGCCGGGCAGACGCAGGCGGCCACGTCCTGCGAGATGAAGGACTGCGCCGGCGGCTCGCGGCACAACATCGTGTGCGCCAAGGTCGCACCGTATCAGCTGCACTGCACGATCTATCACGGGTACTGTCTGGGGAGCTCGTGCTGAGGGGTCGTTCCCGGGTCAGTTCGGGGACGGAGCGCCGAGCAGGGCCCGCACCATCTCGGCCAGGGCGTCGGGCGTGAACGGCTTGCGCAGGAAGGACGCCTTCGACAGGAGTATCGGGCGCACCACGCCCGAATCCTCGCCGTAGCCGGACATGTAGAGGATCTTCATTCCGGGACGCAACGGGGCCAGTGTCTCCGCCAGCTCGTGCCCGTTCATGTGGGGCATGACGACGTCGGTCAGCATGAGATGGATCGGCCCATCGTGCGTGCGGCAGATGCGCAGGGCCTCCTGCCCGTGCGTCGCCTCCAGCACCGTGTAGCCGTTCAGCTCCAGGAGCTCGCGGGCCAGCTCGCGCACGGTGGTCTCGTCCTCGACCACCAGGATGGTTTCCGTTCCGCGCGCGTGGACGCGCGCCGGGCCCTCCTGCGGCTCCACCTGCACCGCGTCCTCGACCCACGGCAGATAGATCGTGAAGCAGCTCCCCTTCCCCGGCTCGCTCTCGACGGCGATGTGCCCCGACGCCTGCTTGACGATCGACAGGACCGTCGGCAGACCCAGGCCGGTCCCCTTCCCCTTCTCCTTGGTCGTGAAGAAAGGCTCGAACAGGTGCGACCGCACCCCCTCGTCCATGCCGGTGCCGCTGTCCCTGATCGACAGCGTGACGTACCGGCCCGGGTCGAGGTGCCCGACGGGTGACTCGATCGGGCGATCGAGCTCGGCGTTGGCCGTCTCGATCGCCAGCCGCCCTCCGCTCGGCATGGCGTCGCGCGCGTTGACCGCCAGGTTCATGATCACCTGCTCGAGCTGCCCGGGGTCCGCCCGCACGTTGCCGGGCTCCGTCTTCAGCCGGATCTCCAGGTCGAGGTCCTCGCCGATCAGGCGCTTGAGCATCGAGTCCATGTCGGAGACCACCGTGTTCAGATCGACGACCCGGGGCTCGGCGGCCTGCCGCCGGCTGAAGGCGAGGAGCTGGCGCGTGAGCGACACCGCCTGCTCGCCCGCCTGCGAGATCACCTCGATCTCCTCGCGCAGGGGAGTTTTTTCCAGGGCGCCCAGGAGGAGCCGGCAACGGCCGTTGATCACCGTCAGGAGATTGTTGAAGTCGTGCGCCACGCCGCCCGCCAGGCGGCCGATCGCCTCCATCTTCTGGGCCTGCTGGAGCTGCTCTTCGCTCAGACGCAGCGACTCCTGCACGCGCCGGCGCTCGTCTATGTCCTGCACCAGAACGACGGCGAACTCCGGGCGGCCCGCCGAGTCCCGGAGCCAGGCGGCGGTGAGGTAACCCCACGCGGTCGTGCCGTCCTTGCGCAAGTAGCGCTTCTCCATCTCCAGCGGCCGGCTGCCGGCCAGGCTCTCGTCCATGGCCAGCCGGGTCCTGGCCCGATCCTCGGTGTGGGTCACGTCGAACACCGTCATCTTCATGAGCTCGTCGCGCTCGTACCCCAGGAAACGGCAGAGGGCCGGGTTGACTTGAAGATACTGCCCCTCGGGAGTGGCGGTGGCCATGCCCAGCCGCGCCTGCTCGAAGATCGCTCGAAAGCGCGCCTCGCTCGTCTCCAGCGCCTGCTTCGACTGGCGCAGGACGTTCAGATCCGTCAGGTCCTGGACCATGAGGATCGTCTGCTCGACCCTGCCGGCGAGAGACTTGATCGGCATGGCGGTGGCGTAGATGTGGCGGCTCTGATCGTGGATCGACAGCCGCATCTCCTGGTGCGCCACGATCCCCGATCGGAACGGCCGGGCCGCCGGACACGTATCGCACGGCAGCGCGCGGCCGCACAAGACTTGATGGCACTTGGCGCCCAGGAGCGCCGCGGCGCTCGTGCCGGGGCAGAATCGGTTGGCGAAGATGTTGTTCGCCCAGCTCACTCCGAGAGCCGCGTCGAACACCAGGAAGCCGGCGTCGGTGTGGTTGACCACGGCGGACAGCTTCTGACGCTCCTGCTCGAGGACGCGCATCTGCTCGTCCATGAGGCGGAAGCGGCGCTCGTAGTCCTCGAGCTTCTGCTGCGGGGAGGTCTCGCTGCGGTCAGCCACGCGCTCCTCGACGGCCCGCCCGCTGTGAGTGCCGGGCGTAGGCGCGGGCGAGACACTCGGCCACCCTCTCCACCTGACTGACACTGTCGGGGTCGAACGCGTCGAGCTCGTGGCTGTCGATGTCGATCTGGGCGTAGATCATCCTGCCCTTGCGGACGAGCACCACGAGCTCGGAGCGCGTCGCCGCCGAGCACGCCAGGTAGTTGGGGGCCTTGCTGACGTCCGGGACGTTGATGTTGCGCTCCTCCGCCACCGCCAGGCCGCAGACGCCCTGGCCGACCGCGATGAACACATGATCGGTGGGAGCACCGATGAAGGGCCCCAGGCGGAGCACATTGTCGGGAAACAGCTCGTAGATGCCGGTCCAGTGGAAACGGGGATTGGAGGCGTGCAGCTCTTCGACCGCCCGCCGCAGCACCTGCTCCAGCGGCGCGCCGGAGTCCGTGATGCGATCGAGCGTCCGGCACATCTCCCCGCCGCCGGTGTCCCTGGTCTGCTTCTTCCCCGCCAAAGTCGTCCCCCGGCCGCACACCCTTGCCCGCGGTCGCCGCCCTTTCGGCCGCATATAAGATGATAGGCTTCGGACCGGGACGCGCAAGGGCTAACCCGGGCCTTTTCAATGAAAACGGCCGCGCCGGGGAGGGTTCGGCGCGGCCGTCGGGTGCATGAGATGCACCAGCTCGACTAGGTCTTGTGGGCCCTCTGGACGGCCCTCGGGAAATAAGCCTTGTAGAAGTGATAGCTCATGATGCAGAAGGGCACCAGCAGGAAGAAGACGACGAGTCCGTAGTGCTGCCGCAGCATGCCGATCAGGATCACCAGCGAGCCTCCGGCCAGCTGGCTGTTGATGGTCCACGAGTACTTCTCGTACCAGACCCTGAACGGATCGACCTTCTGCTCCAGCCCCACCGCGACCGACACCAGAGCGGTGTTCACGACGAAGAAGGTCAGGACGCACAGCAGCAGCGCGACCAGCGATTCCGGCGAGGTCACGTCACCCGTCCGGCCCCCGGCGAGCCGGTACGCGTGCCCCCCCAGCCAGGCCGCCAGCACGAAATTGCAGAGGTTGAACAGCCCCTTGTGCAGCTGCAGGCGCGGGCGGCCGACGATCCAGAAGTAGGTCATGCTGACCGCCGCCAGGAGCATCGATTCCCTGACCCCGAACAGGACGATGGCGCCGAGGAGGAACGGCTGCAGGGTGGAGATGCGGGCGTTGTGCCCCAGGTTGAGCGTGTGGGGCGCGGCCACGCACGCGAACACGAGGAGCAGCAGGTAGTCGGCGCTCAGGTTGAGCGGGCCGTGCGTCAGCCCTTCCAGGGCCGCGAACCCGCCGAGACTCAGAACCGTTGCGAGAAACAGGCTCATGTTCCGCTCCGCCGACTACCGCTTGTTGCCGCCCCAGACACCGCCCATGTTGTCGACCATGCCCAGCGTCGAGTCGAGCAGGCACCTTTCGCCGCCCCAGATGAGACCGCTGCTGGTGATCAGGGTGTTGTCGACGATCGACTTGGGCGCCGCTTTGCCGCCCCAGACGCTTCCGAACGACGAGGTGATGGCCGGGGGCACGTCCGTCATGTCGATGCCGACGCAATTGGCCTTTCCGCGGTTGCCCCAGATGCCCCCCATCGTGAAGTCGCCGCCCCAGATGAGCCCCGTGTCCTCGACATAGATGTAGCCGTCCGAGGCCAGCATCGCCTTGGGCGACGGCGCGTCCTTCGTCGAGCCGTTGGCCTGCAGGGCGGCGTCGACGTCCAGGTATCCGGCGCCGGTCTCGAACACCAGGCGGTCGTCCTTGACGGACGACTTCATGATCCGCGCCTTCACGGTCGCGGGGTTCAGGGACGGGTCCTTCTGGAACAGCAGGGCGGCGGTCGCCGACACCATCGGCGCGGCCATCGAGGTCCCCGACAGCTCGTAGTAGTCGCCGTCCCGCTGGGAGTTCGAGGGGTCGGTCTTGTAGTCGCCGATCTTCAGCGTCAGCTGGTGATAG